>Ga0228701_1000061_pt1 | contig 139657 bp, 137 predicted proteins | sample McNCre117_Aug_MG_2_FD_178017 | JGI IMG/M metagenome (GOLD analysis project Ga0228701, IMG submission 178017) | Freshwater microbial communities from McNutts Creek, Athens, Georgia, United States - 11-17_Aug_MG | ecosystem: Environmental > Aquatic > Freshwater > Creek | place: USA: Georgia...
ACGGTGATTGCACTCTCGAATGTCACCAAAACCTACTCGATTCGCGGATCGGGATTTAAGTCCACTCCGTTCACTGCCGTGAACGATGTGAGTTTTGACATCAAGCGCGGAACCACGATGGCTCTCTTGGGGGAGTCTGGATCCGGTAAGTCAACCGTCGCGAAAATGGTGCTCGGGCTTGAGAAAATAACGTCCGGAGAAATCCGCATCGACGGATCGAATGTTGCGGCGATGGGACGCAAAGAGCTGTTTGCCCTGCGCGGGCGCATGCAACCAGTCTTCCAAGACCCTTACGGCTCGCTTGATCCTCTGCGCAATATCGCAAACACGATTGCGGAACCACTCGAAACCCACAAGGTGGGCACGCGCAAAGAGCGCACGGGACGCGTCAAAGAGCTACTCGAGCAGGTGTCGCTGCCGTGGAGCATTGCTGGCCGCTACCCCGGAGAGCTTTCGGGTGGTCAACGTCAGCGAGTTGCGATTGCTCGCGCGCTTGCGCTCAAGCCCGACATCGTTGTGCTCGACGAGGCGGTCTCTGCTCTCGACGTTCTGGTCCAGGCACAGATTCTTGAGCTGCTCACACAGCTGCAAGACGAGCTTGACCTCACTTACCTGTTCATTACGCATGATCTTGCGGTGGTGCGAGTCATCGCAGATGAGGTTTCGGTGATGAAACAGGGCGAGATTGTGGAGCGTGGCTCGACCAACGCCATTTTCGAGAATCCGCGCGAGGACTACACGCGCAACCTGCTGGAAGCTATTCCGGGCGCCAACATCCGTCTCGGTGTCTAGCTAAACTCGTCAGCTCGCCCGAACCTGCGGTTCGTCCGGGGAGATGAGCGCGTCGACCTATACTTAAAGAGCCCTGTTTGTTGCGCCATCGCGTGCAGCCATCGACGTTGATTCGTAGGGCTGATCACCGCCGGACGAAATGCGTCTGGTAAGAAAAGGAATCTTCCATGGCGCACGCCCTCCGCTCCGACCTGCGTAACGTCGCGATTGTTGCTCACGTTGACCACGGTAAGACCACGCTCGTTGACGCGATGCTCAAGCAGACCAACTCGTTCGACGCGCACTTCAGCGCTGAAGACCGCATGATGGACTCGAACGACCTTGAACGCGAAAAGGGCATCACGATCCTCGCGAAGAACACCGCGGTGTCGTATGAGGGCAAGCACGCGAAGAACGGTCCCATCACGATCAACGTGATCGACACCCCCGGCCACGCTGACTTCGGTGGTGAGGTCGAGCGCGGACTGTCGATGGTCGATGGCGTGGTACTGCTCGTTGACGCGAGTGAAGGGCCGCTCCCGCAGACCCGCTTCGTACTGCGTAAAGCCCTCGAGGCAACCTTGCCAGTCATCCTGCTGGTCAACAAGACCGACCGCCCGGATGCGCGCATCGACGAGGTCGTTGGCGAGAGCCAAGACCTGCTACTCGGTCTCGCATCCGACCTGCACGAAGATATGCCTGACCTCGACCTCGACGCAGTGCTGCACGTGCCGGTCGTCTACGCGTCGGGCCGCGCCGGTGCTGCGAGCCACAACAAGCCCGCCAACGGTGAGCTTCCTGACAACGCTGACCTTGAGCCGCTCTTCGAGGCCATCCTCGACCACATTCCGGCGCCTTCCTACGATGACGAGGCTCCGCTGCAGGCGCACGTTACCAACCTCGACGCCAGCCCGTTCCTAGGTCGTCTCGCTCTGCTTCGCGTTCACAACGGCACCATCAAAAAGGGTCAGACGGTAGCCTGGGTCAAGCACGATGGCTCCGTTGCCAATGTGCGCGTCACCGAGCTGCTCATCACCAAGGCACTCGAGCGCTTCCCCGCAGAGAGCGCCGGACCCGGTGACATCGTCGCCGTTGCGGGAATCGAAGACATCACGATCGGTGAGACCCTCGCAGACCCCGAAGATGTGCGTCCGTTGCCGGCCATCATCGTGGATGACCCCGCCATCTCGATGACAATCGGCTCGAACACCTCGCCGCTCGTCGGCAAGGTCAAGGGACACAAGCTGACCGCACGTATGGTCAAGGAGCGCCTTGACCGCGAACTCATCGGTAACGTATCGCTCAAGGTCGTTGACATCGGACAGCCGGACGCATGGGAAGTACAGGGTCGTGGAGAGCTCGCGCTCGCCATCCTGGTCGAGAACATGCGTCGTGAAGGCTTTGAGCTCACCGTGGGCAAGCCCCAGGTCGTTACCAAGAAGGTTGACGGCAAGGTTCACGAACCCTACGAGCACCTCACCATCGACAGCCCCGAAGAGCACCTTGGCGCGATCACGCAGCTCATGGCTGCCCGCAAGGGACGCATGGAGTCAATGGTCAACCACGGCACCGGCTGGGTTCGCATGGAGTTCATCGTTCCCTCGCGCGGCCTCATCGGTTTCCGTACCGAGTTCCTCACCATCACGCGCGGTACCGGTATCGCTAACGCGATCTCGCACGGTTACGACGAGTGGGCTGGCCAGATTGTGACGCGTCAGAACGGCTCGATCGTTTCTGACCGCTCGGGCGTTGTGACTCCCTTTGCGATCACGGGTCTTCAGGAGCGTATGTCGTTCTTCGTCGAGCCTGGTGATGAGGTTTACGAGGGCATGGTCATCGGTGAGAACTCACGCGCCGACGACATGGACGTCAACATCACCAAAGAGAAGAAGCTCACCAACATGCGTGCAGCTTCGGCCGACTCGTTTGAGTCGATGACGCCGTCGCGCATCCTGTCGCTCGAGGAGTGCCTCGAATTCGCTCGCGAAGACGAGTGTGTTGAGGTCACGCCCGAGAAGGTTCGCATTCGCAAGGTGTCACTCGACGCCAACGAGCGTGCCCGCATGGCGAGCCGCCTCAAAAAGCAGAACGACTAGTTCACGCTCTTAATGATTTCAATCTCGGTCGTTTCGACCGGGGTGATGCGGCGGTGCACGGCTTTCTTCAAGAACAGCGGCAGGGTGATTCCGACATAGGCGACCCAGACCACAACCATCAGCCAGGTTGCTGAGGTGTGAAAGCCCACGAGTCCTCGTGCCAACAGTTCTTGAACGCTGCCGTCCGGGAACCACGAGCTGACGTCGTACGCAGTGCCATTGAGGAACGGCAGCCAGCCCGCTTCATCTTGAAGGTCGCCGACGCCACCGATCAGGATGCTGCCCGCGATGATCACGAGGTAAGCGCCCGACCACGTGAAGAAGGTGCTCAAGTTGAACTTGAGTGCGCCGCGGTAAATCAGGTAGCCGATAATCGCTGAGGCGAGAATTCCCAGGAGCGCTCCCGCGAGGGGGCGGATGCTCGTGTCGGCATTTTGAGCAGCCGCCCACACGAAGAGGCTGGTCTCGGCCCCCTCGCGCACGACGGCAAGAAAGGCAATCGCCACAAGCGCGCCTGTGCCGGTTGAGAGGGATTTGCTGACGTCTTTCTCGAGGCTGGTGCGCATATTCTTGGCGGTCTTGGCCATCCAGAAGATCATCCAGGTCACCATGATTGCGGCAGCGATGGAGGCGAAGCCTGCGATGAGGGGTTCAGCAACGGGACCGAGCAAATCTGTCGCGACGGTCAGCGCGATTCCGAGCGCGATGGAGACGAGAACCGCTCCGAGAACGCCTAACCAAATCTTGAGTACGGCATCACGGCGACCGACCTTGACCACGTACGCGATCAGAATTCCAACGATGAGGGATGCTTCGAGGCCTTCACGAAGACCGAGCATGAGGTTGGCGAACATTCGTCTCTTTCAATCGGGGTTAGGTAAACCTAACTCGTAGCCTCAACCCTAAGTTAGGCAATCCTAACTTTGCAAATTCGGCGTTAGTGCGCCAGATAGAATTTCCACGTGTTGGAACGTACTTCTATGCTCGTCGCGAGCATCCTCGCGGGTCTCGGTGGACTGATAGTTGGCGTGTTCGCCACGGCCGTGCACCAGGCGGCATTTCGTGTCGCCTCGGGCGTTGAACTGCCCTGGGGTCTAGTTCTCGCCGAAGCACTCGTGGTGGTCTACCTGCTCGGCATTCGCCTGCGATTCGAATCCCGCGTACCTGTTTTGGTTGCTGCTGTCACCCTCGTGTTGATCGCCGGTCTCGCGCTTCTGCCCGCCCTCAACGGCAGCGTTGTCGTGCCAGCCAATTGGATGGGCACCGTGTGGTCGCTCGCCCCGGGAATAACGGCGTTGGTGATCGTCGCGTGGCCGCGATTCGCTCGCCGAACCGGCACTGAGGCGTGAAGTAGACTCGTCCCATGACCTACGTCATTGCCCTTCCCTGTGTCGATGTCAAAGACCGCGCGTGCATCGATGAGTGTCCCGTGGACTGCATCTATGAGGGTGAGCGCAGCCTCTATATCCACCCCGATGAGTGTGTGGACTGTGGCGCGTGCGAACCGGTCTGCCCGGTCGAAGCCATCTACTACGAGGATGACCTGCCCGAGCAGTGGGCCGACTACTACAAGGCCAATGTTGAGTTCTTCACCGAAATCGGGTCTCCCGGAGGTGCTGCCAAAATTGGCGTCATCCACAGCGACCACCCGGTAATCGCTGCACTGCCACCTCAGGCACACTAGGTTTCGTCGTGCTCCAGGACCTTCCTGACTACCCGTGGGATGCCATGACGCCCTACGCGAAGCGGGCGGCCGAGCATCCCGATGGCCTTGTTGATTTGTCGATCGGTTCGCCGGTGGATCCGACCCCGACGGTCGTTCGCGAGGCACTGGCTCACGCCACGGATGCGCACGCGTACCCCACTACGATCGGAACATATGGGCTACGCGAAGCTATCGTCTCGTGGTTTGCGCGTCGTCGCGGTGTACCCGGACTGAGCATCGAGAATGTGCTCCCCACAATCGGCTCGAAGGAGTTCGTGGCGTGGGCGGCTTTCATGCTCCAGCTCGGCGAGGGTGACGTGATCGTGCACCCACGCGCTGCCTATCCGACCTACGCAATCGGAGCAGCGATTGCCGGGGCGACGGCACTGGCCTCGGATGACCCAGCCGAGTGGCCGGCAGCTACCCGATTGGTGTGGTTGAACTCGCCAGGTAACCCCGACGGTCGTGTGCTCGACCAGGATGCGCTGCGCGAGCGCTTGGCGAGGGCGCGCGAGCTCGGCGCCATCGTGGTCGCGGACGAGTGCTATGCCGAACTCGGCTGGGATGACCCGTGGTCCTCAAACCGGATTCCGAGCCTGCTCGATCCCGAGGTGACCGGCGGGGACATGTCGAACATTCTCGTCGCGTACAGCTTGAGCAAGCAGTCCAACCTCGCGGGCTACCGTGCTGCCTTCGTGGCAGGAGACGCAGCGTTGTTGGCGAAACTGCTCGTGATCCGCAAGCACGCCGGCATGATGTTGCCTGCACCGGTTCAAGCCGCGATGGCGGCTGCGCTCAATGATGACGCACACGTCGCTCAGCAAAAAGAGATTTATCGTGCGCGACGTGAGGCACTCATTCCCGCACTCCAGCACGCGGGCTTCACCGTCGAAGGCAGTGAAGCCGGGCTCTACCTGTGGCTCACCGAAGGCAAAGACGCGTGGGAATCAATTTCCCGCCTCGCCGACCTCGGAATATTGGGCGGCCCGGGTCACTTTTATGGGGACCACTTTCCCGACCACGTACGTCTTTCTCTCACGGCAAGCGATGAACGCATCGCAGCTGCGGTAGAGCGACTCACCAATACGCAATAAGCTTGAACCACCTGTGCGGAGGGGCTCACAACGCCCTGCCTGCGCAGTAAAACCGCTCACCCAAGCAGTTTCTCGCAAGGAGTAGTTCGTGACCGAAAACGGCGCGTCAGCTGACAAGATTCAGCTCACTTTCAATGGTGTTACCTCGGAATATCCGGTGCTTCATGGCACGGATGGCGCGAGCTCCATCGACTTCTCCACGCTGACGAAGCAGACCGGTCTCACCTCGCTCGACTACGGCTTTGTGAACACCGCTTCCACCAAGTCGAAAATCACCTACATCGACGGTGAACAGGGCATCCTGCGTTACCGCGGTTACCCGATCGACCAGGTTGCCACCAAGCTCTCGTTTCTGCAGACCGCATTCCTTCTCATCTACGGCGAGATTCCCACCGAGAATGAGCTCGAGCACTTCGAGTACCAGATCCAGCGACACTCGCTCCTGCACGAAGACCTCAAGGCGTTCTTCAACGGGTTCCCGCGTAACGCGCACCCGATGCCGGTGCTCTCGGCCGGAGTTTCAGCGCTCTCGACCTACTACGAAGACTCGCTCGACCCCAAGAACCCGAGCCACATCGAGATTTCGACCTATCGACTGCTGGCCAAGATGCCGGTAATGGCGGCCTATGCCCACAAGAAGTCCATCGGTCAGGCCATGCTGTACCCGAAGAACGACCTCGGCTACGTCGAGAACTTCTTGCGTCTCACCTTCGGCAACCGTGCCGAGGAGTACTACCTCAACCCGGTTGTGGTGGATGCGCTCGAGCGCTTGCTCATTCTTCACGAAGACCACGAGCAGAACGCGTCGACCTCGACCGTGCGTCTCGTTGGTTCAACCGACGCCAACATGTTCGCCTCGGTTTCGGCCGGCATCAACGCGCTTTTTGGTCCGCTGCACGGTGGCGCGAACGAGGCCGTTCTCACCATGCTCGGCGATATCCAGCGTTCGGGTGAGTCGGTTGAGAAGTTCGTCTCGCGCGTCAAGAACAAAGAAGACGGCGTCAAGCTCATGGGCTTCGGTCACCGCGTCTACAAGAACTACGACCCGCGTGCGCGCCTTGTGAAGGAGAGTGCCGACCGCGTACTCGCTGAGCTCGGAGTGGTCGATCCGCTGCTCGACATCGCCAAAGAGCTTGAGGAACTCGCGCTGAGCGACTCCTACTTCCAGGACCGCAAGCTGTACCCGAACGTCGACTTCTACACCGGCGTGATCTACAAGGCGATGGGTTTCCCAACCCGCATGTTCACAGTTCTCTTCGCTCTCGGTCGTCTGCCGGGCTGGATTGCGCACTGGCGTGAGCTCAACAGCGACCCGCAGTCGAAGATTGGCCGTCCGCAGCAGTTGTTTACGGGTGAACCTGAGCGTAGTATCTAAGCATTCAGGGGAGGGGAAAACCCATGCTTAGGCGTACGCTCGCAGCATCGGCACTCGTTGCACTCGCGTTCGCGATGACGCCCGCAGCGGCGCACGCGGATAACCTCACGAGCTGTGACAACTTGCTCATCAATGGCGATTTTGAAACGCCCGACATCACCGGCATGGACTGGACCGGCATTGCCGATGGTACTGACGGGCTCGGATGGCACACCGACGATTCGAATCACTACGTAGAAATCTGGAACGGCCTCGCGCAGTCGTGGATGGGTCGTGAACCCGGCGATCAGGTGAGCGAAGTTCAATACGTGGAAATTACCTACGTCTGGCAAGAGATCGCAACAACTCCGGGTGACACGCTCGACATCTCACTGGAGCATCGTGGTCGTAACGGGCAGGACCGTTTGCTCATTAATGCGGGTCCGGCCGGTGGACCTATGACGATGGTCGTTGACGCAAACGATGACAACACCGCGTGGGCTACCCACTCCGGAACTTATGTTGTGCCGGCCGGTCAGACCACGACCCGCATTCAGATTGACCCGGTTACCTACGGAGCATCCGGAAGCATCATCGACAACGTTGTGGTCACCTCGCACAACTGCGCGACGGGGGATACGAGCGGACTCGTCAACCTGACTTCCGGGAGCGAAGAGACACTCGTTGACACCGCTGGTTCTTCAGACTCGACCGGGCTTCTTGCGCCGGTTGCATTCTTCGCTGTTGCTGCCGGTGCCGCCATCCTCCGATTCCGTCGTTCTCGGGCGCGCACGACCTCCCGATAAACTGCTCCGGTGACGGAACAACCGCTAACCATCGATATCTGGTCGGACGTGCAGTGCCCGTGGTGCTACATCGGTAAACGCAATCTCGAGGCCGGTATTGCACAGTTCGGCCGACCGGTTGAGGTTGTGTACCACTCCTTCGAATTGGCACCCGACACCCCGATTGACTTCGAGGGCAGCCCCCTCGACTACCTCAGCCAGCGCAAGGGTATTGACGAGTCGCAAGCCCAGCAGATGCTCGATCGAGTGACGGGCATCGCCGCCGAGGTGGGATTGGACTATCACTACGACCTCGTGCACCAAACCAACACACGCAAGTCGCACGAACTCCTGCACTACGCCAAGGCTCATGGCAAGCAGGTTGCCATGAAGGAGCGCTTGCTCAAGGCCTACTTTGTTGACGGCCGCCATCTCGGTCAGCTCGAACAGCTCGCTGAGTGTGCGGGTGACATTGGACTCGATCGCGAGGATGTACTGCGTAGCCTCGCTGTCGGCGAATACGCCGAAGCGGTGGAGGCTGATGTGCAGCAGGCAGTTGCCTTCGGCATTCAGGGTGTGCCGTTCTACGTCATTGACAACAAGTACGGCATTTCTGGAGCACAGCCAGCGGAGGTCTTCGCGCAGGCACTCGAGCAGGCCTGCAGCGAGCGGTAGTTCGTGACTACTGAGTCGTTGGCGGTGTGTAGAGATTGAGCGAGTCAGTCGCGAGACCGTAGCGGATCACTGCCAGCTGATCCTCGTCCACATTCCAGAAGGTGTGTGGACCGCGGGAGAACTGACCCTTGGTCGGTAAGACCATGAAACGCGCATCCTGCGCCGAACGACCAATGAATGAGGTCGCCAGTTTCGTGATGTAGCCGACGTCGATTCCCGCATCCACGGCAAGGGAGTCTTTGATGGCGTTGAATACTTTGGTCACGGCAACCGGATCGGTGAGGGTGCCACCCGAGAGGGCTTTGTTGACGGCGGCCTGTATGAACAGCTGTTGATTGAGCACCCGCTTGCGGTCACCCTCAGCGAAGGCGTGTCGTCCGCGCACGAAAGCGAGAGCCGAAGCGCCCTTCACCGTGATCGAGCCCTGCGGAAAGTCGTAGCCGCCATAGGAGAACGCGGTCGGGTTGTTGATGGTGACGCCACGAAGCGCTGTTGCAATCTTCTGCACGCCAGTGAAATCGACGAGGACGACGTGGTTGATCTTGGTGTCGAGCAGGTTTTCCACGGTGTCCACAGCGAGTGGCACTCCGCCGAAGAACATTGCCCAGTTGAGCTTGCCCTTGCCGTTGTCTTTGATGGGCACGTACATATCGCGAAGCAGCGTGATGATCTGCACCGATTTGCGATCTGCCGGAATGTGGACCAGCAACATCGTGTCTGAACGGTTTCCTTCAGCCGTGGTCGGATTCTCAGCGGTGGCGCCGGTCTCAATCGTGCCGCGCGTATCGGAGCCAAGAAGAAGGATGTTCTCCGCGCCATATTTGGGTACGGGTCGCGTGCTCAGGGGGTTCGCGATGACATGACGGCTCGCATTGAGGTACGCAATGGCACCAAACCCGCCAGCAGCCACGAGGGCGAGCACGGTTGCCAACACAATGACCGCCGTTACCCACGGATTGCGGGTGCGCGCTAACCCATGAGCGGTCACCTCGGTGCCACGCCCTGGAGCGCGGTGGCGGGGTAGGGGGCGTCGTGCCATAGAGATTTAGTGCAGGGCTGCGTTGAGGGTAACTCCCGCACCGGTGCGGGAGATGACCTCGATGACACCCGAAATCGAGTTGCGACGGTAAAGCAACCCGTTCTGTCCCGAGAGTTCGCGTGCCTTGGCCGTGCCACGAGCAACGCCATCCTCGCCGATGATGGTGACCTTCGTTCCTGCCGTGACATAGAGGCCTGCCTCGATGACGCAGTCGTCACCGATGGCGATACCCAATCCTGAGTTGGCGCCGAGCAGGGAGCGTGCGCCGATGGACACGCGCTCGGTGCCACCACCCGAAAGGGTTCCCATGATGGATGCTCCGCCACCAATATCGCTGCCGTCCCCAACGACAACGCCCTGCGAGATGCGCCCCTCGACCATCGAGGTGCCGAGTGTTCCTGCATTGAAGTTGCAGAAGCCCTCGTGCATGATGACTGTTCCGGGTGCGAGGTGAGCGCCGAGTCGAACTCGTGATGCATCCGCGATGCGTACTCGATCGGGTGTGACGTAATCGGTCAGTCGTGGAAAGCGGTCGATGCCCTGGGCCTGAATGCCATCGCGCATGAGTGCGGGACGCAGGCGCGTGAAGTCTTCGGGATGTACTGGTCCAGCGTTGGTCCAGACCACATTGGGAAGCTTGCCGAAAATGCCATCCAGATTGATTGTGTTCGGCTCTACCAGCAGGTGTGACAGCAGGTGCAGACGCAAGTAGGCATCTGACGTGTCGACGGGCGCTTCGTTCAGGTCAATCTCCACCTCGACAGCGACCACAGCGACTGCGCGACGCTTATCGTCGCGGATGAAGTCGTTCAGTTCAGCGGGGAACTCTGCGTCGGCCGGTTTGTTGCCGAGGGCTGGCGCGGGAAACCACGTGTCGAGAACGGTGCCATCGGCTGCAATGTTTGCGAGACCGAAACCCCAGGCGTGCGTGTGTGCGAGCGTCGAAACCATGCCTCTAGGTTACCCGCCATAAACTTGAGGCATGTCGCGCGCATCCCTCGACCCCACCATCGATGTGGTCGAGTTGACTCGCGCCATATGCGACATCGAATCGGTCTCGGGCAACGAGCGCACGCTTGCCGACGAAATCGAGCGTGTTCTGGCGTCGTGTACGCATCTTGACGTGATTCGTGACGGGGATGCCGTTATCGCGCGAACAATGCTGGGTCGACCCACTCGCGTCATCATTGCAGGGCACATCGACACCGTTCCGGTGAACAACAATCTGCCCGCGCGCCTGGACGGTGACGACCTCATCGGTCGCGGTGCTGTTGACATGAAGGGTGGAGTTGCGGTCGCTCTCAAGTTGGCGTCCGAACTGTCTCACCCGCGGCATGACATCACCTGGGTTTTCTATGATCACGAAGAGGTGTCGGCGGATCTCAACGGCCTCGGTCGTATCGCGCGTAACCGACCGGAACTGCTTGCCGCAGATTTTGCGATTCTCGGGGAACCAAGCAATGGCACGGTCGAGGGAGGCTGCAACGGCACTCTGAGAGTTGTGCTGACCACGTCCGGTGTGCGCGCCCACTCGGCCCGAGCGTGGATGGGCGACAACGCGATTCACAAGCTCGGTCCAGCGCTGAGCACCCTTGCTGACTACGAGGCGAAGACTGTCACGGTGGACGGACTCGACTACCGCGAATCACTCAGCGCTGTCGCTGTCGCCGGAGGCGTTGCGGGCAACGTCATCCCCGACTCTGCCTCGCTCACGGTCAACTATCGTTTCGCTCCGGACAAGAACGTCGACGAGGCGCTCGAGCACCTGACCGCGCTCTTCACCGGGTACGACCTCGCCGTCGACGATGCTGCTCCGGGTGCCCGTCCGGGGCTCACGTCGCCGCTGGCTGCCGAGTTCGTCGCGCTGGTGGGGCGTGAACCCACCGCAAAACTTGGCTGGACAGACGTGGCCCGTTTCAGCGAGTTTGGTATTCCTGCCATCAACTTCGGCCCGGGCGACCCCACACTCGCGCACACCGATGATGAGCGCGTTCCGGTCAGTCAGATCGCCGAGTGTGCTCGAGTGCTGCGAGCCTGGCTGCGCTAACCTCCATGGTGAAATTCACGACCGGGGGGCGTATTTTCGGCATGCCGTGGTGGCTTGCGGTATCCCTGCTATTCATCGCCGGTCGAGTTGTCTCAACCGCGATGTTGCTCTGGTTCGCGGCGCATCAGCAAGAGAATCCGTGGACGGGAGCGCATCCGAGCATCTGGGAATTCTCGAGTATCTGGGACGGCCGCTGGTACGACATCATCGCCGAGGTTGGGTATCCGACCACGCTTCCACATGACCCGAGTGGTCACATCATCGAGAATGCCTGGGCGTTTTTGCCTCTGTATCCCATGACCGTGAAAGCGGTGATGGCGCTCACTGGCCTGGCCTGGAATTTCGCCGCAGTGGCCGTGAGCGTCGTGTGCGCCTTCGTCGCAACACTTGTGTTTTATCGCCTCATGCTGCAGGTTCTCAACGTGGGGCAGGCCTACTTCGCGACGGTCCTGTTCTCGCTCTCACCGGTCGGGGCAATCTATCAAGTCGCCTATGCCGAATCGATGCAGCTCATGCTCATCGCCATCGCGCTACTTCTTCTGCTCAAGCGAAAATACCTGAGCATCATTCCCGTGGTTCTGCTGTTGGGTATCACCCGCCCGGGGTCTCTCGCGCTGGCCCTCGCGCTCGGTTTGCACATGGTCTATCGGCTCTGGGGTGCACGCGGGCGCTCGTTCAGCATCGCCGAGCGCTGGCGCGCGGCCGCTGCTACGCTGGCAGCGCTACTCGCCGGATTCGAGTGGATGCTCATTGCTGGCGTCGTAACGCACGTGCCGACCGCATACGTGCAGACCGAGCTTGCCTGGCGAGCTCCCTATGTCGGCTGGAAAGAGCTGCTGCCGTTCGCGCCCTGGGTTGAGGCCGCACAGTGGTGGTTCCCGGGCGTCATGGGATGGGTCGTGCTCGGACTCGCGGTGCTGCTTATGGTCCTCATCCTGATCAATCCGCTCTCGCGCCGACTGGGTGTCGATCTGAACCTCTGGAACCTGAGCTATGCGCTGTACATCCTCGCAGTGTTCTTTCCCCAGTCCAGTACTTTTCGCATTTTTGCCCCGCTGTTCCCAGTCTTTGGTGCTTTCGCGATTCCTCGATCGAGGGTCTATCGCGCAGGTCTCGTCGTGATGCTCATCGCGATGCAGTGGGTGTGGGTGCACTTCATGTGGGCAGTGAACACGCCGGACTGGTCGCCACCCTAACGATTGGTGAACAACGGTCTGCAGAGCCCGTTCGTGGTCATCGGGTGTCTTTCGAGTGCGAGATAATAGAAGGAGTAATTCGAAAGGGGAAGCCCAATGGCGGCTCAGAAACCACGTACCGGCGACGGACCCATGGAGGCAACCCGCGAGGGTCGACTCATCATTGTGAAGGTTCCGCTCGAGGGTGGTGGCCGTATGGCTGTGTCGATGACTGACGCTGAAGTCACTGAACTTCACAGCCTGCTCGGTTCGGTTCTGAAGTAAAACTTCGTAGCACCACGCAGCAAGAAGCCCCGCTTGAGCGGGGCTTCTTCGTTTAAGCGGTCTTGACGATCTGCAACAGTCCGTCGCCGACGGGCGAGAGGGACCACACCTGGTTTTCATCGTCGGTGGCGTTGCGCATGATGGCGCGGAGGGCGCTGGGCACGGCACCGCGCTTCGCGGGTTCGGCAACCTCGCCATTCCACAGTGCGTGCGGAATGAGCACAACTCCGCCTGGGCGAACCAGACGAAGCGCATGCTCGACGTTGGCGAGGAGCTGGCTCGGGTCTCCGTCGACGAGGGCCACGTCGTACGTGTTCTCGTTCATGCGGGGAAGCACATCGAGGGCCTTGCCCGTGATGAGACGAACGCGGTTGGCAGGATAGCCAGCCTTCGAGAACAGTGGCTTGGCCTGTTCATGGTGGTCGTAGTCATCGTCAATCGAGGTGAGGGTGGCCTCTGGTGCGCCGGCGAGGAGCCAGAGACCTGAGACGCCGTATCCCGTGCCGATTTCGATGATGTTGGACGCGCGCGTGCTCGCCGCAGCAACGGCAAACTGAGCTCCGGTGGCGGCCGAGATTGGCTCGAGGCCGTGCTCCAGCGACAGCTCGCGTGCTTCGGTCAATACCTCGTCTTCGATGGCGGCATCGTTGACGTAAATCCAGTCAAGGTGTGAGTGCATGGCCTAAACCTCCTGCCTCAAGACTAGGGTTCAGTGCGCCTGAGGGCAGGGTATTCTCAAAGTGTGTTCGGTCTGACCTTCGACAAGCTCCTCATCATCGGAGTCATTGCGATTTTTGTCATCGGTCCCGAGCGTTTGCCCCAATACGCCGCTGGTTTGGCTCGGCTGGTGAAGAGCCTGCGGGCCATGGCATCCAATGCGAAAGATCGCATGCGCGAAGAGATGGGTCCGGACTACGACGACATCGATTGGCAGAGCCTCGACCCGCGTCGCTACGACCCTCGTCGCATCATTCGTGAGGCGCTCCTCGACGATCCGATGGTTCCCGGTCGAGCAAGTGCCGCTGCGCCGCAGGCTGGAGCGACCGTCGGTCCACCTCCGACCAAGCCATTCGCCGAACGCGCTGAGGTGACTCCGTTCGACTCGGAAGCAACCTGAGCACAGCAGGCGGTCACTCAGCCTGCCGGCGTACCTAGCGTGTGGGCTGGAGTCCGAGTGACTTGCCCGATCGGGATGCGCCCGCCGTCGCCACGCGCATGGCGAGTCGGCTCATTGCCTCCGCTGCGGGATCATTCGCATCACGAACAACAATCGGCACTCCGGTGTCGCCGCCCACGCGCATACCTACCGACAGTGGAATCGTGCCGATGACATCGACCTGACCGGTGGTCGAATCCGCGGTTGACAGGCCCTTCGCTACCTCGGCGGCCCCACCCGACCCGAACAAGTCGAGCTCGACCCCGTTCACGACCCCGGCGGTCATGTTTTCGACGACGCCGATCACGCGCTGCCCCGTCTGGCGGGCCAGCATGCCCGCACGAATCGCGACTCCCGCGCTCGCGGCTTGAGGTGTGGTCACAATCAACACCTCAGAGTGGGGGAGCAATTGACCCACCGTGATCGCGACGTCGCCCGTGCCGGGAGGAAGGTCGAGCAGAAGAAAATCGAGGTCGCCGAAGTGCACATCCGTGAGAAATTGAGAAATCGTTCGCTGAAGCATCGGGCCACGCCACGCGACTGCGGTGGCTTGATCCTCCACGAACATGCCGATGGAGATGACCTTCACGTCGTGGGCGACCGGCGGCACAATCATGTCGTCGAGCCGCGTCGGCCGAATCGGGATGCCTTCGGGCGCGAGACCCATGAGTGCGGGCACCGAGTAACCGTGCACGTCGGCATCGAGAATGCCAACGCGGTACCCGGCTGCGGTGAGTGCGCAGGCCAGGTTCACCGTCACGCTCGACTTACCCACTCCGCCCTTGCCGCTGGTGACCGCGATAACGCGGGTGAGTGACTCGGCCGTGAACGGATTCACGCGTGCACCCGCGGGGCGCAGTCCGGCCACAAGTTGTGCGCGTTCGTCTGCGGTCATCACGCTCACCGCGATGTCAGCGCTCGCAATACCTGGGACGCCGAGGGCGGCGGCTCGAACATCCGACTCAATTTTCTGCGCGGCCGGGCAACCGGCAATCGTCAGCTTCACTTCTACGCGCGCGTGCGAATCGGTGAGTTCGACAGTGCCAATCATGCCGAGATCGCTCAGCGTGCGTCGAAGTTCGGGGTCGATGACGGCGCCAACGGCGCGTTCGAGGTCGGACTTCGACACGCTCTGCGCGCTACTCACTCTGCGACACCACGATCACTACTTCTTGCGGCGGGCGGCACGGGGTGCCGGAGCGAGCCATGCCTCCACCTCGGCAACCGTGCGCGGAATCGAGCGGGAGAGGTTCTCGGCACCGGTGGGCGTGACGAGGATGTCGTCCTCGATGCGCACGCCAATGCCGCGAAATTCCTCGGGAACGGTGAGGTCATCCGGTTGAAAGTAGAGCCCGGGTTCGATGGTGAAGATCATCCCTGGCTCGATCACGCCGTCCATGTACATCTCGCGACGAGCTTCGGCGCAGTCGTGCACGTCGAGGCCGAGGTGGTGACTCGTGCCGTGAACCATGTAGCGGCGGTGGTGCTGGTTTTCGGGTTTGAGCGCCTCCTCGGCACTGACCGGTAAGAAGCCCCACTCGGCGGTCTTGCGGGCAATCACAGCCATGGCTGCTTTGTGCACCTCGTTGAACGTGATGCCGGGCTTCACGATGGCGAACGCAGCCTCGGCCGCCTCCAGAACGGCTTCGTAGACCTTGCGCTGAACGGGTGAGAAGCGTCCATTCGCAGGTATCGTGCGGGTGATATCCGCGGTGTAGTAGCTGTCCATTTCAACCCCGGCATCGATCAGCACGAGGTCACCGGCCTTCACGATGCCGTCATTTTTGACCCAGTGCAGGATGCAGGCGTGCTCGCCAGCGGCGGCAATGGTTCCATAGCCCACGTCGTTTCCTTCGAGGCGAGCGCGTGAGGCAAAGGCACCTTCGATGATGCGCTCACCGCGTGGATTGCCAGTAATCATGGGCAGCACGCGAGCGATATCGGAGAATCCGCGCGCGGTCGCCTCGATGGCGACGCGCATCTGGGCGATTTCGTAGTCGTCTTTGACTAAGCGCAGTTCACTCAGAAACTGGCGAAGGTCGCTCGGGTTGTCCTCGGCACGAGCAGCAGCAGTGTCGAGCTCGGCGAGCTCACGCGTGGGCAAACCGAGGTCGGCGGCTACGTGCGCGAGCGAGGGGCGCGGGCCAATCCAGAATTCGCCAATCGCGGGGTTCGCGTAAAACTCATCCGAGTCTCGACCGGCAGGACCGCGAAAATACAGGGTGGCGGCGTGACCCTCGGGTGTTGGTTCCATGACGAGCACGGCCCCGGGCTCGGTCGAGCTACCCCAGCCGGTCAACCACGCGAAATCGCTGGATGCTCGAAAGGGGTAGGTGGTGTCGTTCGAGCGCGTTTTCTCTTCGCCCGCCTCGATCACGAGTCGCCGACCCGCGAATGCTGCCGACACCCTCTCGCGTCGGTGCGCCGCGACCTGAGCTGCCTCGCGAAGTGCGGGAAGCGGAATCTCGCGATCTGCCCACTTCGTGCCGATGTGCTGCTGGAACGCACTCGACTGTGGAGTCGTGGTGCGATTGGCGTTTCCCATACAGCTAGTTTGCCACCGGAACCAGGGTCGCAGTCACTGGTCGGTGGTCGCTCCACTTGTCCGTGAAAGCGGGACTGATGGTGATGCCCACGGGTTTCCATTCGGACGAGTAGAAGACATGGTCGATCTGGGTTCCCAGTAAGGCAGGCATGTTCGCTGGCCACGTGCCAATCGAGGCAGCTCCGAGCGTCAGCGCGACATCGCCACAGTTGCCCATCACCGCGGGTCCGAGTCCGGCGGTGTTGTCTACCGACGCATTGAAGTCGCCGGCCATAATCACATTGGCCACCGCGCAGCGCTTGGCGAGCCAGGTCAGGTCTTTGCGCCACACATCCATCTCGCCGGCAGTGGGCGCGATAGCGTGTGCCGCCACGATGATCGGGCTTCCGGCACGCTGCGGTTGCGCCACGATCGAGGGCGACGAGCTGGTCGTTCCGTGACTGTCGTCGAGACGGTATGCCCCCATGCTGGTCGAGATGAGCAGAACGGTGGAGTGGGCCTTGTAGGTCTCATCGAAGGCGAGGTGAAGAATCTGCATCGGGCGTCCGGCGGCAGTCAAGATGCGGTTGATCGCCTGACCGGTTGCCAGCGTGGTTTCAGGCAACGAGACCACATCGGCCTTGGCTTTGAGGGCCTGGGTGGCGATGGTTGTGATGCCCGGCTTGTCGCCCATCGTGTTCCAGCTGAACACCGTGATCTGGCCGGACTGGGCTTTGGTCACACTGACATTGGTCCATCCGCGGGTGTAAACCATGCCTGCGGAGGCGACCACAAAAACCAGAAGCCACAGCAGAACGGGGCGAAGAATTTTGCGCGCGCGCTTGCCGAGAATGCCCAGAATGATCAGCACAACAACGGCAATGAGGGCGACCAGCGCTGAGGCGCCACGCGAGGCAACCGCGAACGCGAACGGATAGGTGCGCTGAAGACCGACCATTTCCGGCCAAAAACACAGCGCCCCAAACAGCACTGCGGCAAGCCCAAAGAGGAAGGCCACGATTCGCGTCAACATCGTCAACTAGCATGACACCATGCAGGCATTTCTTCGGGCGCAACAGCCGATAGACCTGCATTTGCACTCGGCTATTTCCGATGGCACCGATACTCCAGCGGAGGTTGTGCGGGCAGCCCACGCCGCGGGCGTTCGAACGATGGCGCTCACCGATCACGACACGACGTCCGGATGGGCCGAAGCCACCGCCGAGTGCCAGCGCCTCGGCATGACGTTCGTCGGCGGCATGGAAATCACCGCGCGAGGAATTAACGGCGGTGGAATTCATCTGCTGGCCTACCTCATCGATCCCAACGATGGTCCCTTGGCGGCAGCCTGCCAGTCCGTGCTCGAGGGACGAATCCCGCGACTCCAAGAAATCACCAATCGCCTTTCGCGTGACTACGCCATCGGTTGGGATGATGTTCTCGAGCACGCCGGGGGTGACAGTGTTGGTCGCCCACACCTCGCATCGGCCATGATGTCCCGCGGGCACGTCGACTCGGTCGAGGAGTTCTTCGCCATCGTGCACAAGGAGAGTAAGTACTACGTCTCGAGTCCGGGAATCGACATCGCGACGGCCATCGCACTGGTTCGCGGGGCGGGGGGCGTTCCGATCACGGCGCATCCGACGGGACGCGGCACGCCCGGGCACATGATGCCGCGCGAGATCATGGTGCAGCTCAAAGAGATAGGTCTCGGTGGCTTCGAACTTGACCATCGCGAGAACAGCAACAATCCGCAGGGTCTTGCGCGGCTCCGTGAGTACGCCGACGAGTTCGACCTGATTGTGACCGGCTCAAGCGATTATCACGGCGACCGCAAGCAGAACCGGCCTGGCGAGAACACGACAAGCCCCGAGATGCTGATGCGAATCATCGACGAAGCCACAGGCTCACAGCCGGTGTACCCTCGCGCCGAGGAGTAGCGCGGACCGACTTCAGATCAGCACAAAGCCCATCACGGTGCAGTAGATGCAGAACAGCACTGCGACGACGCCCACAATGCGGAACTGATTGTCCATTGTGAAGCGGTAGATCACGGCGAGGTCGCGCGTGGCGTTGCGCGGCATGAGCGTGCGCCACAGTGGGGGCAAAATCACCGGGATGAGCGCGAGCGCGAACACAAACGTCGCGGTCAACAGCTGCATCAACAGGTTGACGTCTGCGGTTGCGGTGGCGTGAAGAGCCGGAACGATCAGGGCGAAACTCGTCACATCTTTGACGCTGAGCACAAAAGCGACGCCGAAAAAGGTCCAGATATTCGCCCGATCGATGCGCGCGGTCAAAGTAGCCTCGACGGTCTTCGTGAGCTCACCGTGTGGCCAAAACAGCCACACGGCCGCGCCGAGCAATACCACCGCTGCTAAGCACCAAATGATCCCGCCCACGATGTCTGGTCGGGGCGTGACGTTATGAGGCAGCTGTTCAAAGCCAAAGAAGAGTACTGAGCAGGCCAGAAGAAACGCGCTCGCTGAACCCAGTGCAAAAGCGAGCGAGAGTGAGCGCCATCGAGTAGACGATGTGGTGAGAATTTGAAGCGCGAACAGTGAGGGTGTGAATGCAGCGCCCATGGCGAGTGGAACTACCTTGATGAGTAGTTCAACCTCGTTGGCGAGCGCCATGACTAGGCCCCGGAACCACCCAGGCCAGGACCCCGACGACGATTGCGGGTGCGGCTACGCGCCGGACGCGATCCATCGTGGTGCTCGCCACCAGCCTGTGGGGCGCGCTCGCGGGGAGCGCGAGATTCCTTGTTGTCGCTGCGCGGTTCACGCTCGGCACTCTTGGTGGGTGGCGCGGTCTTGAGGCGACCCTTCGCTCCCTCGGGAATGTTGAGGTCGCTGTACAGGTGCGGGCTCGACGAGTAGGTCTCGACCGGCTCGGGCTGCCCGAACTCGAGGGCGCGGTTGATGAGTGCCCACTTGTGCAGGTCGTCCCAGTCGACAAATGTGACGGCGATGCCGCTCTTGCCGGCACGACCGGTGCGTCCGGCGCGGTGCAGGTAGGTTTTGTCATCGTCGGGAATGGTGTGGTTGATCACGTGAGTCACGTCGTCAACGTCGATTCCACGGGCGGCAACATCGGTGGCAATAAGAATGTCTTTCTTGCCGGCCTTGAATGCCGCCATCGAGCGCTCGCGCGCCTCCTGGCTCATGTCGCCGTGAACAGCGACGGCGGGGAATCCGCGGTCGGCAAGCTCTTCAACCAGCTTGGAGGCTGCGCGCTTGGTGCGCGTGAAGATGACTGTCTTGCCGCGGCCGTCGGCCTGCAGGATGCGCGCGATGACCTCATCCTTGTCGAGCTGGTGAGCGCGGTAAACGATGTGCTTGATGTTCGCCTGGGTGAGTCCCTCATCGGGGTCGGTCGCGCGAATGTGCACCGGCTTGTTCATGAAGCGACGGGCGAGCGCGATGATCGGTCCGGGCATGGTGGCCGAGAACAGCATGGTGTGACGCGACTCGGGAACCTGAGCAAAGATTTTCTCGATGTCACTCAGGAAGCCGAGATCGAGCATCTTGTCGGCCTCGTCGAGAACGATTTCTTGCACCTCTTTGAGGTTGAGCAGGCGCTGACCGGCGAGATCGAGAAGGCGACCCGGGGTTCCCACAACAATCTGCGCGCCGGCCTTGATCTGTTCGATTTGGCCCTCGTAAGCCTTGCCGCCATAGATCGACACAACCGTGGTGTCTCGGTTGCTCGTCGCGAGCTCGAGGTCTTCGGTCACCTGCACGCACAGCTCGCGCGTGGGAACGACGATGAGCGCCTTGACGCCCTTCTCGGGGGATGCGCCCAGGCGCTGCACCAGGGGGAGTCCGAATCCGAATGTCTTACCGGTACCCGTTTTTGCCTGGCCAATGATGTCCTGACCGGTGAGCGCGAGGGGGATGGTCTGTTCCTGAATCGGGAACGGTTCGGTGATTCCCTTAGCCTCCAGAGCGGCGGCGATGTCGGGCTCGATGCCCAAATCGGCAAAAGTCATGAATATGCCTGTTTCTCGTGTAGCGCCGACAATTGCGGCGGAAGGTCTACGCCTTCTTTTCACGTCCAGGCGTAGGGCCACGAATCCAGCGTTCGTAGCAACAGGTCAAGCCTACCCGGTCGCTGGTTGGGCAGGCCGCAGGCAGTATCGAAACCCCAACGTATTCCAAAAAAGGCATAGGCTGAGAGGGTGTTCGAGTGGTTCAAGAAGCGTCGCGCCGCGATTGTTGCGCCGCGCGTTGCGCCGCGCAAAGACGTCGAGGTGACCGCTGAGAAGGTGAACCTCGCCGACATGAGCCCCGACGCGGTGTCGCTCGTCGCCCAGGTTGCCTATTTTGAACTCGCTGTCTTTGAGTCGCTGTCGCGAGCGGTATCTGAGGCGCCCGATCTGGCATCCAAAGAGGGCATCAGCACCGTGGCGGGCGAGGCGCTCGAGAAGCACCACGGTTTGGTCGCGATTCTGCGCTCACTCAAGGCGGATCCCGCAGAGGCGATGGCGCCGTTTGCGAGTGATATTGACCGTTTCGAGTCGTTGACGCGCGGTCGTGACTGGTACGAGACCCTCGTGGGTGTGTACCTCACCGCTGGATTCCTCAACGAGTTCTTCCTTGCGCTCGCAGTGAGCCTTCCACCTAAGCATCGCAAGGTGGTCAAGGAGCTTCTCGAAAGCGATCGAACCGCCGATGTGCTTGTTCGCGCGATTCGCGCGGGTGAAGAGGCCGATCCCAAGCTCGCTTCGCGCTTGGCGCTTTGGGGTCGCCGTCTGATGGGTGACACGCAGCTTGTCGCCCGGAGTGCCCTGCGACTCTCGGACAACGCATCCGACAACGAAAGCAAGCTCGAGCCCGTGTTCACCGACCTGGTCGGATCACACTCCAAGCGAATGGATGCGCTCGGTCTAACGGCGTAGTGCGCTCGCGAGTGCGGTGTTGTCTGCCTGAAGTCGGCGACGGCCAAGGTAGAGCGAGCCGCCAAACGCTTTGACGATCGCGATGCCGAAGGTGATCACCCAGATCCATGGGCTGCTGGGCTTGAGTCCTGCCCAAAGGCAGATTTCCCACACGATGGCCGCCCCGGCTGCGGTGACTGCGGGAACAAGCAGTGCTCCCATCAGTTCGCGGTGGGGCATCGTGTACCGAGCAATAAGGCCGATGATGAAGGCGCCGAGCACGACGAAGAAGAGTTCCATGGAGGTGTCTTAGGCGACGAAACCGACGCGTCGGGCCTGGTCGTTGCCGATTTCTACGAAGCCGATGGATGCGGTGGGGACTAGGTACGACTTGCCCTTGTCGTCTTCGAGCTTGAGGTAGGGCTGTGCTCCTGCGAGAGCCGCAGCAACCGCTGCTTCGATGGTGGCGAGCTGGTCGTTGGATTCAAAGCTCAATTCGCGAGCTCCATTGACGATGCCGATGCGGATTTCCATTGCAGGCGTCCTTTCACACGTTTCCCTTGTCACCTTACTTGACTGCGTGGGGTCTCGTTCGCTGTCGTAGGCTCGCGATAGCGTGACTGTGATGACAACAACTCCCGTTTTCCGCGCCCCCGATTCGGTTTTTTCGCCCGTCTCGCTCGATTCGTCGCAGCGCGCCGTTCTTGATCTCGATGTTCGTGCATCGGCGTCGATTCTCGGGGCGCCGGGTTCCGGCAAAACGGCGACGCTGATTGAGCTTGTCGCTGACCGGGTGCAACGACTCGGCATGAGCGCCGACGAGATTCTGGTCCTCACGCCACAACGTCTGGCGGCTAACCGTTTGCGTTTGGCCCTGGGGGAGCGCCTTCACGTCGCAACCAACGGGCCGCTCGCCCGCACACCCATGTCTCTGGCATTCTCTCTGGCAGTCGAGGGTGCCTTCGCGCGGGGCGTGGAACCGCCGAACATGCTCACCGGTAACGAGCAAGATGCCATCATTGCCTCGCTTCTGGCCCTCGAGACGTCATCCGTGCAGTGGCCGGAACAGTTGGCGTTCGATACCAGACAGAGCCGCACATTTCGTTCCGAGCTGCGCGACCTGTATTCGCGATGCACCGACAATGCCTGGGGTCCGGCCGACCTCGAACGCATCGCAGGGGAGCGTGGCGGTGACATCGAGGCAGCGTGGAGTGCCGCCGCGCAGTTCTGGCGCGACGAATACGAACCGGCGCTCGCCGATCAACGCACGAACCATTTCGATATCGCGACGCTCCTGCGTCAAGGCGCTGTGGCCCTTGCCGACCCGACCGTGATGTCGCACATCCGGCTCGTCGTCGTCGATGATGCCCAGGAGCTGACTCGCGGCGCGCTCGGCCTGCTGCGTGCATTTGCGACGCGGGGCGTTCCGTTGGTCATGTTTGGAGATCCTGATACGGCCGCCACTACCTTCCGCGGAGCCGATCCGACCCTTCTCGGTGCACTCACCGACGTTGTGCCAAGCGCACGCACGCTGGCGCTGTCGACTGTTTATCGCTATTCCTTGAGCACGCACGCTTTCGTGTCTTCGGTGACCGGACGCATCGGCGCCGCCAAGGCGGGCACGCAGCGCGCAGCACGCCCATCCGCTGACGCGCCAGCAACCTCGCTCGAAATCATCGAGCGGTCCTCGCCAGTATCAGAACTGACGGCGATTGCTCGTCGCCTTCGTGAGTGCCATGTGTACGACAACATTCCCTTCTCGCGCATGGCCGTCGTACTGCGTTCGGGCGCTCAGGTGAACGACGTCGCGCGCGTGCTCGCAGTGAGTGAAGTGCCCACGCGCACTCTTGTTTCCGATCGGAGTCTCAAAGATCAGTCCATCGTGCGTGACTTACTGCGCGTGGTTGAAGTGGGCATTGGTCGTCGTGCCCTCGATTCCACGAGTGCTAACGACATGCTGCTCAGCCCGGTGTGTGGCCTGAGCGTGATTGAGGTTCGTCGCCTGCGTCAGGCGCTGCGCCACGACGAGCTTGCAGCCGAAGGTTCCCGCACTGGGGTTCAGCTCTTACCCCTCGCGCTGGCCGGCGAGGTCGCAGTTGCTCACATCAGCATGCGTGCGGCCAAGAAAGCCCAAGCGTTCGCGCTACTCCTCAGCGAGTTGAGTGCCATGGCGACTGCGACAATCGAAGAACTTTTGTGGCGGGTGTGGAGCTGGTCGCGTTTGGCCGACAACTGGCTCGCCGAGTCGCAGGGCTTCGGAGTCGTGGCCGATGAAGCCAATCGCAATCTCGACGGCGTACTCGCCCTCTTCACCGCCGCCAAGCGTTTCGTTGAGCGTGAGCCGCACGCCCCCGCGGGTGAGTTCATCCGCTCGGTGTACGCCTCTGATGTACCCGAAGACACGCTTGCTTCGCAGTCGGATACCGACGCCGTTTTTGTTGCAACCTCGGCTGCCCTCATTGGCGCGGAGTTCGATGTGGTTGTCGTCGCGTCCATCCAGGAGGGGCGCTGGCCAAACCTGCGCCCTCGTGGATCTCTGCTTCACGCACCCGACCTCGACACGGCACTCGGTGCAGGCCAGCCAGCCCCGATCGACGCGCGCAAGCAGGTGCTTGATGACGAACTGCGCATGTTCGCGCTGGCTATCTCGCGGGCGCGCAAGCACGTGGTGCTCACCGCGACCGCCGGGCTCGATGATGCGCCCTCACCGTTGGTGCGCCTCGCCGCAGAAATTGATGGAGTCGTCGTGGACGCCCGTCACGAGAGTGACAGTTATCCGCTCAGTCTGCGTGGCATGGCGGGCGCGCTGCGACGTGAGTTGACGCGTGATCTGCGGGAGCAGTCGGGAGTCAGCCACGAGGCCCTGCACTATGCCAGTGGGCTCGCGGCTCTCGCACGAGCTGATGTTCCGGGTGCCGATCCGGCGCAGTGGTATGGCCTACTCGACCCGTCCACCCTCGAGCCACTCGCCCAACTCGATGCCCCTGAAGCGGAGCGCGAATTACTCAAGGTCAACCCGTCCAGCCTCGAGAGTTGGAAGAAGAACCAGCTCGGTTGGTTCCTCAAATCCACCGTGAGTTGGCTGGGCAGCTCGGCGACTGGCATCGGTACGCTCGTGCACGAAGTTTTTGAGGAGTCGGTGTTGCAGCCTGAGCTGTCCATCGATCCCGATGAGATGTGGCTCCGTATTGAACCGCGGTGGGCAGAACTTGGTCTCGAGCCCGAGTGGGTGTCCGAGCTGGAACAACGTCGTGTCCGCAAAATGCTCGGAGCACTTGCCGGCTACATTCTCGATTTCCGGGCCAGTGGCAAGACGGTGCTGGGCGTTGAATCGAAGTTTGAGATGGAGGTTGGTCGCGGCGTGCTGTCAGGCAAAGTTGACCGCATTGAGCAGAACCTCGATGGGTCGATCAACATCATCGATCTCAAGACGAGCAAGCGCCCCATCAGCAAAGACGATGCGGCCGAGCACATCCAACTTGCCTGCTACCAGTTCGCTCTCGTCAACGATGAGTTCGCGCACGTCGAGGGAATGCCTGACACCCCGGTGTCAGCAGGGGCGACGCTGCTCTACCTCAACAAAGAGATGGGCGACGATTTCGGATATCAAACGCGAGTGCAGAATCCGTTCGAGCGCGAAGATTCGTCGGTGCAAACCGGCGATCCGCTAACACCGGGCGCGATGCGCACCCTCATCGAAGAGGCGGTGGAGTCCATGGCCGGCAGCATCTTTACGGCCATCGTCTATACCCGGGAAGAAATCGGGGAGTACGACAGTAGTTGGGAGAAACGTATCCACGTTATTCAGGCGGTGAGCGCATGAGCCGCGCACGATACTCAGCGGACGATGTGGCGAACGCTCTCAACAAGAGCTTCGGTCCGTCCCCCGAGCAGAAGGTCATCATCGAGGCTCCCCTCGAGTGCAACATCGTCATCGCCGGTGCCGGCAGCGGCAAAACCGAGACCATGTCCAACCGTGTCATCCAGCTCGTGGCAAACGGTGAGGTGCGGGTCGACCAGGTTCTCGGTCTGACCTTCACGCGCAAAGCGGCCAACGAGCTCGCCAAGCGCGTGCGCGACAATCTCGCGGTGCTCAATCGTTCCGGAATTGAGATTCCCGTCGCGCCCGATGCCGAATCGATCGACGACATGTTCGGTGCGACCATCACCACCTACAACGCTTTCGCCAATCGCATTTACTCCGACTACGCGCACCTCATCGGGCGCGACCCGGATGCGCGCGTCATGAGCGAAGCCTCGGCCTGGCAACTCGCACTCGAGGTTGCTGCCGGCGCCAACAAAGACAACATGCTTCGCGTTGACCGCAATCTCGACACGATCGCCGAGGCGATTCTGACGCTGACGCGCGCCATCAATGACAACATGTCGTCGCTCGACGAACTCATCTCGTTTGGCCACGAGTTCATCGAGTCTGTGCAAAACACGCCCGAGGGTGAGAAAAAGCGCGCCTGCACCAAGGCGCAGACCGACGACTTGGCTTCGCTCATCGCCATCGCCGAAAGCTATCCGTTTATGGCGGAACTCATCACGGAGTACGAGGCGAAGAAGCACGAACGTGGTCTCATGGAGTTCAGTGATCAGGTCTCGCGGGCTCATGAAATTGTGATGCGGTTTCCTCAAGTGGGTGAGGCCATCCGCCGTCAGTACAAGGTCGTTTTGCTCGACGAGTACCAAGACACGGCGAGCGTGCAAACATCCCTGTTGTCGACGCTGTTCCGTGGCCTCGCAGTCACCGCAGTCGGTGACCCGAATCAGGCTATCTACGGGTGGCGCGGTGCGAGTGCGTCCTCGATGGATGTGCTCCCCTTCTTCGATCGTTACGCTCCCGAGCAGACGCATCGCCCGGTCTACACGCTCAGCCAGAGCTGGCGTAACCCGGCCGAGGTGCTCCGTGGCGCTAATGCGCTGATCGCATCTCTGCCGGTTGCAACCGATCAACCCGTCTACGACCTCAGCATCGGTTCCGATGCCACGACCGGCTCGTTGACCGCTTACTATCCCGAAACCGTGCGCGAAGAAGCTGAGTATGTGGCTGCGTGGTTTAGCCACCACATCGCCAGCTGGCAGCCCCGACCAGGCGTTGGTAAAGACGCTGACCTCGCCAAACCCACGGCGGCGCTGCTCGTTCGTCGCATTGCAGACCTTGACACGTTCAAGCGCGCACTCGATGAGAAAGATGTGCCCTATCGAGTGGTCGGCCTCGGCGGTTTGCTCACAGATCCTGTGATTGTTGACCTCGTGTGCGCACTGCGCGTGGTTCACTTCGCGAACGCCGAATCAGAACTCATCCGTCTGCTCGCGGGGCCCAAGTGGCGCATCGCTCCGCGCGACCTGCGTGCACTCCAGGCCTGCGCAAAGTGGCTTGCCGAGCACGATCACGCGTGGCAGAAACTCAACAAAGATGTATCCGACAAGCTCTACAAGTCAGTGGCAGCCGAAGACCGATCAAGCCTCGTCGACGCGCTCGATTTCATTGCTGAACGCAAAGATCGCGACCACGGCGCACTGCGCACGATGAGCGACGAAGGCTTTGCACGGCTCAAAGAAGCGGGCCTCCTGTTCGCTGCTCTGCGTCGTCGCGCTGGGCTCGATCTGCGTGAGTTCGTCACGGTCGTCATGCAGGCATTGAATCTCGACATCGAGGGTGAAGCGAACGACACCACGGCGTCAATCGAGCCCGTGATTTCTGCGTTCATGGGCGCGGTCTCCACCTTCTTGTCTACCGATGTTGAGCCGACACTCGGCGCATTTCTCCGTTGGCTGCAAGATGCCGAACGTCGCGATCGCATGAGTCCTGCTGCCGCGGAACCCGAGCCGGGTGTTGTGCAGCTCATGACCATCCACGGAGCTAAAGGTCTGGAATGGCACCTCGTCGCCGTGCCACGCCAAGTTGAGCCGACGCCACAGGCGCTCGGTCGTATGGGAGACACCTGGAAAACCTTCGGCGTCATCCCCGACGATCTGCGTGCCGATCACGTTGACCTGCAACCGTGGTGGGCATGGCGTACGGCGAGCGACCGTCGCGAAATCATGGAAAATTACAAGCTCTACAAGGCGGGCGCGCAAGAGCGTGACCTCAACGAACAGCGACGCCTGGCCTATGTTGCGGTCACACGCAGCATGCAACACCTTCTGGTCACAGGGTCGTACTGGCCGAGCGGTAAAGATCCGCGCAACCCCAACTCCTACTACGCCGAGTTGGTCGACGTTACTGACGGCCTTGAAATGCCCGAGCCATCGCAGTACTCCTCACCACCCGAAGCCGCCGGACTCGCTACCGTGCTCTGGCCTTTGCAGCCGTTCGGATTCCCCACCGACGACAATCCGCGTGGGGCACGCGAGGCGCGTGTGCGTGCGGCCGCTGAGTTGGTCCGGGGTGCGACCGCACGTCCCGAGGGAGATCTCGGGCGAGACATTGACCTGCTGGTCGCCGAGCGTGAGGCTCACGCGCAGCAACGCAGGCTTCCCCTGCCCGTGCGCATCCCGGCCTCGAAATTCAAGGACTACGTCGAGAACCCAGCGGACGTAGCTACGGCGCTGCGTCGCCCCATGCCTGCCGAACCCTATCGAGCAACCATGCTGGGAACGATTTTCCACGCCTGGGTGGAATCACTCGCCAAGGCCGAAGAACCCCTCAGCGGCTTCGGCTCCGATTGGCTCAGTAGCGGCGAGGAGCGTGACTCGGAGACCGGCGAAGCAGCGCTCGGTATCGACGACATCTCGGCCGTTGACGAAGCTCAGCTCGCGAAACTGCAGCAGACATTCCTATCGTCACAGTGGGGTTCGCTCGTTCCCTACCGAACCGAGCTCGAGATTCAGCTGCCACTCGGCCCGAACATCGTCATCTGCAAAATCGACGCGATCTACCAGCACGCGGATGCAGCGGGACATGTTCGCTACGACATCGTCGACTGGAAGACCGGAGCGGCGCCCAAAGATGCACACGACCTCGAGGTGCGCCAGTACCAGCTCGCCCTGTATCGCCTTGCCTTCGCAACCTGGGCAGGCATTCCGCTCGAGCAGGTTGACGCGGCGTTCTACTTCGTCGCGCACGACTCAGTAGTGCGCCCTGAGCGGATCTTCAGTGAGGCCGAGCTGCTCGAGCGTTGGAACGCGATTTACCAGAGCTGATCGTCGTCAGATTTGGCGGGACTCTCTGCCGTGCCAGGCTCGGGGGCCGGCTCATCTTCAGGTGCTGACTCCACGATCGCGATGGGCTCCGTGGGCAGCTCGTTGAACGACGGTTCGTCGGTGAACTCGAAGTGTTCGACGTACTCGACCGTTTCCACCAACTCAACGGTCTCCACCAACTCAACCGTTTCGACGTACTCAACCGTCTCGGCGACTTCGGGGAGCTCAACCGTCTCAGCGGCCTCGACTTCATAGCGGAGCTCGGCTTCGCTCGCAAAATCCATTGAGTGTTCGATGCCGACTTCAGCGGCAACCGGCACGCTGGCGAGCAGCGTCTCAACTTCGGTCACCGACAACACCGGCGCAGTCGCTTGACCAACCGTGTTGACGCCCTCATCGCGAACGGTGTCGATGAGGCGGTCCATCATGGCGATAGCGTCATCCACGATGTCTTGGCGGTTCTGTTCGACACCGTGCAGAAGCCAGCGGACCAGCTCAAGCTCGGAATAGAGCACTGCGCGCTGACGCACCTTCGGGTCGGTGGCGCTGAGTCGCACCTCGTCGTAGGCGGCGAAGGCCTCGGATGCGGTGGTGAGGTCGAGGTTGATAATCCAGTGCAGATCCCAGGCGGGGTCACCGACTCGGGTTGCACCCCAGCCGAGCACGCCCGTGACCGAATCGGAGCCGAGCAGAAAACGGTCAACCCCGAGCGAGCCGTGCACGAGCGACGGAGTGAACTGCCACAGCGTGTCATCCTCAACGGCCGAGCGCCAACGCTCAGCCAGAGTCGCAGGGAGCAAGCCGGATGCGCGGCCGCGGTCGACCAGTGCGGCCGACTGACGTTGCGTCTCGCTGGCAGTGAAGACCGGAACACCCGCCGCCTGCGCGAAGAGGTACGGCACCTGGTGAATGTAGGCAATTGAGCGACCGATAGTGGTCGCGAGACCGATGTTCTTGTCAAAGTCGGAGGTCGCGATGATGTTGCCGTCGATGTACTCGAAGAGTGCGACGGGAGCTCCCTCACTGACTGTGCGCCCCACGAGCGTGGGCACCTCGAACGGCATGAGTGAGCGAACGCCGGCCGACATTGCCGAGAGAACGGTGATCTGCATAGACAGGTCACCAGCGGCAGCCTCGTTCGTGGGCACGCGCACGACGAGGGCGCGACCATCCGCGTTTCTCACGCAGGCAGACTCAAAATCTCCGTGCTGGCGGGTGCTGAGCGGCTGCGACGAGACCGGGTCAAAGTCGGGCAACGCGGCGGCAACGAGCGCCGCTAAAGTGAGATGTGACCGGGGCATACGCCAAGGCTAGGTCGCAATCAGGTTCCAGCGCACGAACGCCACGCACCACGCGTGACTTCACAACATTGACGGTGTTTCATGTCTCGAGAGTTTCGCCAGCGGCTCATGCTCGGTCGCGAGAGCCTCGACCGTAATGCCGCCGCTCGCGCAGACGAAACGCTCGTCGCCACACTCATGGCGGATGCCTCCACCCGCGTTCTTGCGCTGCGTGACGGTCGTGCCCTGATTGCCGACAATGCGCTCGTCTTTCTGACTCCCGCGCAGGCGGCGGGTGCGAGTGAGCTGGTCTACCTCGGGCATGAGACTGACGGCTCTGCGGCATATGTTGCAGCGTTCGTCGATGCCGAATTTGCGATTTCGACAGGCTCAATCAACGTCGAGCCTCCTGTCGACAGCAGCGAGTGGATCGACCTTCGTGTCGCCGGTGCTGCCCTGAGCGACCGTGACTCGGGGCTCTTCACGCAGGCGCTCGCCCTCTACTTCTGGCACGAAAACCACGGTCATTCACCCAAGACCGGCGCGCCCACGGCCAGCAAACAATCCGGATGGGTGCGGGCTTCGGTGTCCGATGACTCGCAGGTCTTTCCGCGCACCGACCCGGCGGTCATCGTTCTCGTGACCGACGATGATGACCGATTGCTCATGGGCAATAACGCGATGTGGGAATCCAATCGCTACTCACTGCTGGCCGGCTACGTCGAGCCGGGGGAGTCGCTTGAGGCCGCGGTCATCCGCGAAATTTATGAAGAGAGCGGCCTGAGAGTCATCGAACCCGAGTACCTCGGCTCGCAGCCGTGGCCGTTCCCCGGCTCAGTCATGATGGGGTTCACCGCCAAGCTCGCTCCGGGACAGCATCCCGATGACCACGCTGCCGACGGCGAAGAGATCCTCAGCCTGCGTTGGTTCACCCGCGATGAACTCAAGGCGTCCGTCGACGACATCAAGCTTCCCGGACGCGTCGCGATTGCCCGCGCGATGATCGAACACTGGTTGGGTGAAACGCTCGAGCAAGAGTCCGGCTGGCGGGCCGCGCGATGAGTCGCGCACGAGACGCTGAAGATATTCTTGCCGCACTCGACGACGAGCAGCGTGCGGTCGCCGAGGCGCTCAAGGGCCCGGTGCGCGTTCTGGCTGGTGCCGGCACGGGTAAGACCCGAGCCATCACTCACCGCATCGCCTATGGATGCGCCTCCGGCGTCTACTCGCCCGACAAAGTTCTCGCTCTCACCTTCACCACCCGCGCCGCGGGCGAAATGCGCACTCGTTTGCGACAGTTGGGCGCGGGGAACGTCTCTGCCCAAACTTTTCACGCGGCCGCACTTCGGCAGATTGGCCACTTCTGGCCTCAACTGACCGGCTCGCTCGCGCCGACCATCATCGAGGGCAAGGCTCGCGCGTTGACCGAGGCTGCTCGCGAGGTCGGGCTCAAGCCCGACACGGCTACCCTGCGCGATACCGCTGCCGAGATTGAGTGGCGCAAGGTGAACAATCTCACGCTCGAGCAGTACACGCCCAAGGCCTATGCACGCACCATGCCCGGCGGAATGAGCGTGGATCAGTTTCTCTCCATCAACGAGGTCTACGAGCGACTCAAAGATGACCGCAACCAAATCGACTACGAGGATGTGCTGTTGCTCTGCGCCGGCATCATCGAGTCGGAGGACGCCGTGGCCATGGAGGTTCGCGAGCGCTACCGGTTCTTCACTGTCGACGAGTTCCAAGACGTCTCGCCCCTCCAGCACCGCTTGCTCGAGCTCTGGTTGGGCGATCACCAGGAGCTCTGCGTTGTTGGCGACGCCAGCCAGACGATTTATTCGTTCACCGGTGCAACGAGTGACTACCTGCTCCACTTCGACCAGCGGTATCCAACCGCGCAGACAATCGAGCTTGACAGAAACTATCGATCGAGCGGTGCCATTGTGTCCACGGCGAATGCGCTCATGCGCGACCGTGCGGGTGCGCTCAATCTGGAAGCCGTTGGCGCAGCTGGAGCGACCCCGGTGGTTTCGTCCTACGCGAGCGACAACGCCGAGGCCTCGGCGGTGGCGGCATCCATCGCAGAAGACATTGCGCGCGGAGCCAAGCCCGAAGACATCGCGGTTCTCTTTCGCATTAATGCGCAGTCGGCCCCTCTCGAGCAGGCGCTGGCCGATCACGGCGTGAGTTACCACGTGCACGGCGCGACCCGTTTTTACGATCGCCCCGAGGTGAAGCGCGCAATTCTCGCGCTGCGCGGTGAGTCTGTGGTGGTCAAAAACATCCCGCTGTTTCAGCAGGTATCGAATATCTTGCGTGAGCTCGGATGGACCCAAGATGCCCCCGAGGGCACCGGTGCTGTTCGGGCGGCCTGGGAATCGCTCAACGCGATTATGGCGCTCGCCGATCAGGCTCCCGAGGGAATGACGTTCCGCGACTTCACGACGGATTTGCTCGCACGGCAAGAGACGAAACACGAGCCCACGCTGCACGCCGTCACCCTCGCGTCGGTGCACTCGGCGAAGGGTCTCGAGTGGAAGCACGTTTATGTCGTCGGACTCACTGAGGGGATGTTCCCCATCAGTTACGCGTCTTCGCTCGAGGCCGTGGCTGAGGAACGTCGCCTGTTCTACGTTGCCATCACGCGTGCGGGATCGAAGTTGGAACTTTCGTGGGCAAAACAGAGTGGCTCGCACGCGCGAGTGCAGCAATCATCTCGGTTTCTTGCAGAGCTCGGCACGAGCATCGCAGCGAATACTTCGGCATCGCGAGGGTCCACTCGCCGGTAAGCACATCGAGCCGATGCTCGCTGGTTGAGTAGGCACTCGGTGCCGCCTCGAGAGCATCGATGGTTCGCGAAACCCGAGCCCCCACCTCAAACCCGGTGCGCCGATCGAGCGTTCCCGCGGGCCGCCCGGCCAATTGCGAAAGCATCGCGGCGTGACTGTCGTCTGCGTCTGCGGTCAGCAACATGGCACAGACGAGGCACGGCGTTTGTCCCGCTCGTACGAGATGACTGATGGCGACAGTGCGGTCATGCGCCACGACCGTGCGGTGCGGAATTTCGCGACGCAGCCACGCGACAGCGCGTCCGGGACTCACAGCGTAGTTCGCCACGATCAGCACCAGCTCGGGCTGCCACTCACGATCGAGATGCCCGGGGCTGACCGCGCGAACATCGCACGAGTCACGCAACGCCAGGGCAATCCATTCGGCGAGCGGGCCGTGACCGTCGAGTCCGACCCGAACACGCGGGCGAGCATCTGCTTGATAGCTCGGTGTCAGCGCCTCGACGAACGCGTCAACCGCGGCGACACTCAGGCCGCGCATGGCACCGAGCGCGCGCAGGGTGCCGAGGTTCGCTCCCGACCGCAGCGCACTGAGCAGAACTTCTTCGCGCTCGTTGAGCTCGCGCGTGACAACCGCCTGAGGAAAGCCGATTTGGATGGTCGTTGGCGTACGCCAAATGAGGGCGAGGCGCGGGTCGATGCGTGGCATTGCCGGAGCATGCCTGTGCGCGCCGAAGCGCGCGGTGAGTTTTCCCGAGGGTTACTTGATGCAGACCGCGTAAGCGGTCACGGGATATGCGTAAGAGTGCATGGAGACGTTGATACCAGAAACTTGAATATCGATCTTTCGACCGGCGGCGGTCCACCCCGTTGTCCCGTTAGGCGCGGAGGACTTCAGCGCGTAGATGTATGTGTGTTCACCCGACTGGCTATCTGCCGGAAGGCCCTTCGCGCCACCACCAACGACCTTGTACCCCGCGTCGCAAGTAACAGAGTTGGTGCCGCTCTTGATTTTTGTGGTCGAGAAGTAGTTGACCGCCGAGACGTATCCCACCGGTGCGAGAGCGAGCCCGATAGCGAGGCCGCCAGCGATGATGAGCGCGTTACGAGTCTTCATTGTTTTCCCCCTGAGTGAAGTCTTTACCGTCGAGCAGGTCTTGTAAAGCGCGGTCCATGTCGTCCAGTTCTGGCGCGACCCCGGCGGCAACGCCCGTGAGACGAGCAATCAGCGCATCCGGGTTGTCGAGATCCTCGGCGGTCGGCATCGAATCAGGATGCGACCACAGGTCATCGCGAATCTCGGCACCGACGGCATCCGTGACCTTCTGCCACATTGCACTCGCATCGCGCATGCGTCGCGGGCGAAGTTCCAGACCGACGAGTGACGCGAAGGCCGATTCGGCGGGTCCGCCCGAGGCGCGGCGTCGACGCACGGTCTCACCGATGGCGGATGCACGGGGCAGGCGCGACACGGCACCTTCGGTGACCACATCCACCCACCCTTCGATGAGCGCGAGCTGAGTTTCGAGTCGCGCGAGTGCGGCCATCTGTTCGTCCGACTTGGGCGGAATGAAGGAGCCCGAGGTGATGGCATCCCGCAGCTCGTCGGGGTTAGTCGGGTCGAAGTTGCCGGCAACTTCTTCGAGGGCAGAGAGGTCGATCGTGATGCCCTGCGCAAACGCCGTGATCGCCGAGATGAGGTTGAGGCGCAGCCAGCGCGCGTGCTTGAACAGTCGCGCGTGGGCGAGCTCGCGCACAGCAAGGTAGAGCTGCACCTGGTCGATCGGAATCTCGAGCCCTTCGCCGAACTCGCTGAGGTTCTGGGGGAGCAGTGCGGCCTTGCCGTCTGCGAGCAGCGGGATGCCGATGTCGCCGCCCGAGACCACCTCGGTCGAGAGGCGGCCGACAATCTGGCCGAGCTGCATCGAGAACAGCGATCCGCCCACCTGCTTCATCATCTGGCTCGCGTTGGCGATGAGTCCGCGCATCTCTTCGGGCGCCTGCTCGGCAAGCACGGTTCCCATCGCTTCGCCAATCGAGTTGGCTACCGGTTCGGCGAGCTGAACCCACAGGGGCATGGTCTGTTCGATCCACTCCGTGCGGGTAATCACTTCGGGGGTGTCGGCGAGCGAAGCCACGGCAACAACCTCGTCGAGCCACATGCCACCGACGTGAAACGCCTGGTCAATCTCGGCGCGCGTAATGGCCGACACCGGCTGAACGCTCTGCAGCGCGTGTGATTTTGCCTGCTCCATGGCCGCATTGGCGTTGACGCCTTCGGCTCCGCCCTGCGCGCGCATGGCGTTTTGAAGCTGTTCCATCAGGGATGCGAGACCCGCGGCATCAGCGGGAAGACCGGCCGCACCAGCGAGCTTGGCGGGGTCGATCGCCCCATTGCCCTCGAGAAAGGCGCGCAGCATTTCGCGGAACTCATCCTCGTCATTGCGCTCGTTTTCGTCGCTCACCCAATCAACTTTAGGCTGGAACGAGTAGAAAGGTCTCCATGTTGTCTGTACGCGCCCGACGGGGCACCATCCTCCTGTTGATTGCCGCCGCCATCGCGGTGCTCATCGGAGTTCTCCCCCTCCCGTACGGCATCGAAGCACCCGGACCTTCGTGGAACACCCTCGGCACGTCGACGGTCACCGACAAAGATGGAAAACAGACCGAGGTTCCCCTCATTACGGTCAGTGGCGGCCCGAGTTATCCCACGTCCGGCAATCTGAACCTTCTCACGGTCAACCTGTTCGGCACCCCGTCGTCACAGCCGCGCCTGTTCGAGGTGCTCACCTCGTTCTTCAACCCCGAGCGCACCGTCTTGCCCCTGTCGGTCTTCTTTCCACCGGATCAGTCCCAGTCCGACCGCGACAAAGAGAATCAGGCCGAGATGGTCGATTCCCAGCAGGAGGCCATCGCCGCCGCGTTCACCAAGCTCGGCTACGACGTTTCTGACCTCAAGGTCGACAAAGTTCTGACCGGATCGCCGGCACAGGGCTTGCTCGAGGCAGGCGACATCATCGAGAGCGTCAACGGCAAGGTCATCGGTTCGATCGGTCAGTTGCGCGCGGTTCTCGCCGAGAACGGCACATCCACTCCCGCCAAGTTTGTCTACCTGCGCGACAAGGTGCGCTTCGCGACCGAAATCACCCCGGTTCTCAGCGAGCCCGACAGCGACGGCAAACAGGTTCCCGTGATCAAGGTGCTCGGTTCGGCGGTCTACAGCTTTCCGTTCAAGGTCGCGATTCAGCTGAACGACGTGGGCGGGCCCAGCGCGGGTCTGATGTTCTCCCTCGGCGTGTACGACAAACTCACTCCGGGCAACCTCACCGGCGGCCGCAAAATCGCGGGAACCGGCACGATCGATGCCACTGGCAACGTCGGCCCCATTGGCGGCATCAAAGAGAAGATGTACGGCGCCCGCAATGCCGGGGTGCAGTACATGTTTGTTCCGGCCGAGAACTGTGGCGAGGCTTACGGCAATGTGCCGGCGGGCATCCGCATCTTCAGGGTCTCGACCATGACAGAGGCGCTCGTCGGCCTCGAAGTCATCGCTCGCCCGGATTCTGACACCGGTCGGGCAGCCGCGCTCGACAAGCTGCCCACCTGCACGGCGTCCAACTAACCCCCAGCCTCAGAAACCTAGGATGAACTCATGAGCACAGAAGCAAAGAGGCGTCGTCGCAACATCGTTATCGGAAGCATCGTCGTCGGGCTTTTCGTTCTCTTTGCCGTCGCCGGGGGATTCTTTGGTCTCTACGCGGACACCCTGTGGTTCGGCCAGGCCGGCTTCTCCGGGGTGCTCTACACGCAGTGGGGTGCGAGTGCCGGATTCTTCGTTCTCGGCTTCGCCATCATGGCCTTCGCCATCTGGCTCGCGATGTTCATCGCCTATCGCTCGCGACCCGTCTACGCGCGTCTCGGCGCGCAGATGGACCGCTACCAGCAAGCCATCGAGCCACTCCGCAAAATCATCACGATCGTGGTTCCCGCGCTCATCGGTGTTTTCGCCGGTCTGGCTGCCATGGCGCAGTGGCCAACCGTGCTGCTGTTTTTGAACTCAAGCGCGACCGGCACCACCGACCCGCAGTTCCACAAGGACATCTCGTTCTACCTCTTCGATCTGCCCTTCTGGCAGTTCGTCTTAGCCTTCTTCTCGGCGACTGTGTTGCTCAGCGCAATCGTCGCGGTGCTTACCCACCTCGTTTACGGGTCGATCAGTTTCGCACCGCGCGAAGTGCGTATCGCCAAGCCAGCGCGTATCCACATCGCGATTCTGGCCGGCCTGTACTTGCTTCTGCAGGGCGTCAGCATCTACCTCGACCAGTTCGCCACGATGAACGACCCCTCGGGGCTCATCACCGGTGCGTCGTACACCACGGTGCACGCCACGATTCCCGCGCTGCAAATCATGGCCGGTGCCGCGATTCTGGTTGCGATCCTGTTTCTCGTCACCGCCTTCACCGGCAAGTGGCGCATGCCCGTCATGGGTGTGGCACTGCTCGTCGTGGTCGGTCTTGTGATGGCGCTCGGCTATCCGTGGGTCATGCAGCGCTTCATTGTCGACCCGAGTGAGCGCTCGCTCGAGCAGCCCTACATTCAAGACAACATCGATTTCACGCGCCAGGCCTACGGCGTCAACGCGATTGAAACGGTTCCGTACTCGGCCACGACCGACGCCAAGCCGGGTGCGTTGCGCGCTGACGCCGACACCACCGCGAATATCCGCATTCTGGATCCGGATGTGGTGAGCCCCGCTTTCGCGCAGCTCGAGCAGTTCAAGCAGTACTACTCGTTCATGTCGCAGCTCGATGTTGACCGCTACACGGTTGACGGCAAGTCGCAAGACGCCGTGGTTGCCGTTCGTGAGCTCAATCAAAAGGGTGTTGCTTCCTCGTCGTCCTGGTACAACAACACCCTGGTTTATACGCACGGCTATGGGCTCGTTGCCGCCTACGGAACCGAGCGCACGGTTGAGGGGCAGCCAGTGTTCCTGCAGGCGGGCATTCCCTCGACGGGCAAGCTCGGCACCTTCGAGCCACGCGTCTACTTCGGTGAGAACTCGCCGGAGTACTCGATCGTCGGTGGCGTATCCACCAAGGACGTCGAGCTCGACTACCCGGCACAAGACAGTGACCAGCAGACGTACACGACCTATGCGGGCAATGGTGGTCCGGTGCTCGACAACTTCTTCAACCGTCTCGCTTACGCGGTGAAGTTCGGTAGCGAAGAGATTCTGTTGTCGGATGCGGTCAACAACAAGTCACAGATTCTGTACGACCGCGACCCGGCCGTGCGCGTTCAGAAGGTCGCGCCCTATCTGACGCTCGACTCCGACCCGTACCCGAGCGTGGTGAACGGGCACATCGTGTGGATCGTCGACGGTTACACCACGAGCGATCAGTACCCGTACTCGCGTCTCGAGAGCTTCTCGAACCTCACCTCCGACCAGCCGAACACGGCGGATTCCTTCGCTCGCGACCAGTTCAACTACATTCGCAATTCGGTCAAGGCAACGGTTGACGCCTACACCGGTGAGGTGACGCTCTACGCGTGGGATGCCACCGACCCGATTCTCAAGGCCTGGCAGAAGATCTACCCGAACACCCTCAAGCCGGTGTCGCAGATGTCGGGTGAGCTGATGAGTCACGTGCGTTACCCAACTGACCTGTTCAAGGCTCAGCGTGCGATTCTCGGCGCGTATCACGTGACCGACCCGGGTTCGTTCTACTCGCAGGACGACTCGTGGGTGACGCCGAACGATCCGACCGCACCTTCGGGAACCACGCTGCTGCAACAGCCTTATTACTTGACCATGAAGGCTCCCGGCGACAAGGCTCCTGCGTTCTCGCTCTACTCGACCTACATTCCCAACGCGACCGGTGGCAACAGCCGTAACGTTCTGACCGGCTACCTCGTAGTCGATTCGGATGCCGGTTCGAAGCAGGGCGCGGTTGGAGTCAGCTACGGCAAGCTGCGCTTGCTGACTCTGCCCAAGGATGTCACCATCGCAGGCCCGGGCCAGGTGCAAGCGAACTTCAACGCCGAGCCGACCGTCTCGAAAGAGCTCAACCTGCTCAGCCAGGGGTCGACCGATGTGATCAAGGGCAACCTGTTGACCTTGCCGGTTGGCGGTGGCTTGCTCTATGTGCAGCCGGTGTACGTGAAGTCAACCGGTAACACGAGCTATCCGCTGCTCAAGAAGATTCTGGTGGCGTTCGGTGATCGAATTGCCTTCGAGTCTGACCTGCAGACCGCGTTGGATGTCTTGTTCGACGGCAACTCGGGCGTTGACAACCCGACGAACCCCACGCCGAGCCAGCCCGACACTGGTGGCACGACTAACGGTGGCTCAGGCACTTCGGCAACCGGCAATGCCGCGTTGAAGTCCGCGCTCGCCGATGCATCGGCTGCGCTCAAGGCTCGTGAGGCCGCGCGCGTTGCCGGGGACTGGACCGCGTTCGGCAAGGCAGACAAGCAGCTCACTGACGCGCTCGCGCGTGCTATCGCCGCCTCGAAGTAGTCGCGTAGTCTGGCGCTATGCGCGCCGTTCGTTTCAACAAACCGTTCGATCTCGAGATTTTTGACGCACCCGTTCCCGTTGTGGAGCATCCGACCGATGCAGTTATCAAGGTCGCGGCCACGTGTGTCTGTGGCTCTGACCTGTGGAGTTTTCGCGGCGAGAACACCCGCGCGCACGGCAGTCTGATCGGCCACGAGTGCATCGGCGAGGTCGTCGATGTTGGCGTGGAGGTCAAGCGCATAAAGCCCGGTGATTTCGTCATCGTTCCGTTCTTTATGTCTTGTGGTGCCTGCGTCAACTGTGCCGCTGGCGCTCTCGGTTCGTGCCTCAATGGCGCGATTCTCGGCTCCGGTGTTGGCGCGGGTCAGGCCGAGTACACCCGCGTGATCTTTGCCGACCACAACCTCACCGTCGTTCCCGGCGGGCGTCCCGCCGATGCACTCATGGCGGACCTGCTGGCCCTCACCGATGTGATGGGAACCGGCTACTTCTGCGCCGTCAGCGCTGGCGTCAAGCCCGGGCACGCGGTTGCCGTCGTGGGTGATGGCGCGGTCGGACTCTCGGGTGTAATCGCGGCGAAGATGCTCGGTGCCGAGCGCATCGTCGCCTTTAGCCGCAACCCGGAACGCCAGGCTCTCGCGCGTGCGTTTGGCGCAACCGACGTCATCGCATCCCGTGGTGACGACGCCGTGGCCGAACTGCGCGAGCTCACCGGGGGAGTCGGTGCGGATGCCACCCTCGAGTGCGTCGGCCTCGAGGAGGCGATGACCACGGCGTTTCGCGTGGCGCGCCCCGGTTCGACGGTTGGTTTCGTTGGTGTTCCGCACGGGGTGAACCCGCCGGTGGAGATCATGTTCCGCCGCAACATCGGACTCGCCGGTGGCATCGCCCCGACCCTGACCTACACGCCTTTGCTTCTCGATGCGGTGCTCGAGGGGCGCATCAATCCGGGACGGTACTTCGACCTGCAGTTGCCGTTCGAATCCCTCGTCGACGGCTATGCAGCGATGAACGAGCGTCACGCCATCAAAGCCTTCGCGGTGCTCCCGTAGCAGGGCGCTCACGCTCGGTTTTTTGACTCGCTCAACCTCTGGTAACCTAGAGTTACCGACGCGGGGTGGAGCAGCTCGGTAGCTCGCTGGGCTCATAACCCAGAGGTCGTAGGTTCAAATCCTGCCCCCGCAACAAATGAAAAGGCCCTCCTTCGGGAGGGTCTTTTTTTATGCACAGGTCACTTAGTCCACCGCTTCGCACATTTTTCAGGTGGCACTTCTTTTTTCGCACTATCGAAGATTTACGATAACGCCGAAAAGAGGAAGTCTTTATGCCACGCAAGAACTCGCCGTACGCTCGAGCCCGGGCACATGACCCCTTCGCCCTCACTGAAATCGATGCACAAGTCATGGTTCAGCTGGGTCGGATGACGCAGGAAGAATGCGACCGACTATTCCCCGCGGTTGATGAGCGACTCGAGCGCGGATTGCAAGGCTTTCGTGACGCGATCGCGGCGGCGATGCTTGGTGTTTTACGCCGAATCCCATCCAACTAGCCAAGTTCGCGTATCGCCTCGATATTCCGTTGGTCGTGACCATCGGTGAGGAGCGAGCTGAACTGCATTTTCCCGCGGAGGTCACGCCGCTGAATAGGCCGCTATGCACCGAAGAAGATCCGTGTGGAAACTGCACAGAGTGCGTCTGGTGACAAGTGGTATCACGGTGATACCATTACGCTCATGGCCATGACAGTTCGACTTACCGAAAAAGAAGACGCCCAGCTCACGCAGCTCGCTGAGATTCTCGGCGTCAGCAAACAGCAGGCGGTAATTGCCGCGATCGACGAGGCGATTCAAGCGCGCGATCACCAGGCTCGCTTCGAAGCAGCGAAAGAGCACACACTCACTCGCTATGCCGATTTGTTGCGTCGCCTTGGCGATGCCTAGTGGACTATCTCACGATAGAAGATCTGCTCGATATAGGCGAAGCATTAGGCGTGCCGCATGTGCGCGACCTCGGGCTCCTCGAGTCAGCGCTGCAGCGCCCTCAGATCGTTCTCTACGGTGCAGAGATGTATCCGACGGTGGCAGAGAAGTGTGCGGCCCTGCTTGAATCTGTGCTCAAGAACCCCCCCATGCTCGACGGCAACAAGCGACTCGGGTGGGCCGGCGTCTCACTGTTCCTCCACATGAACGACGTAACCTTCGACCCTTCCGACGAAGAAGCCTTCGCGTTTGTTGTCGGGGTGGCAGGTGGCGACATCGAGTGGAAAGAGATGGTCGACTGGTTCGAGCAGCGAATCCCCGCGAGCGCTAGCTGAGCGAAGCGGCCGTTCCGTAGACGACCATCGAAATCTTGTTGTTGGCGTCGAGAATCACTGACAAGAAGTGGTCTTGATCGCTGTACATCACCTGCGCACCGGCGGGAAAGTACTTGGCCCAGGCCGAATCCTGCCACTGTGCGATGAGGGTGTTGTCGGCGGGTTCCCACGACTGATCTGCGAGGTCGGTCGTCAGCTGGTTGCCGAGTTGCGCCGGTTTGTAGGTCGCGGTGGGAGCATCCGAACCGAATCGCACATACTTCACCGGATCCGCCATGTAGCCCACGAGTTGGGTTGCGTCACCCGAAGCCACGATTGAGACGATCTGCGAGCGAATCTGGTCAGGACCGTCGGTGGGGGGAACCGTCGGTGTCGCCGAGGCAGACTGCGATGTGGTCGCCGACGGTGTGGGGGTCGGCGTGGAGGCCGGCTTGCCACCTTTGCCGAGAACGAAGAGTCCGACGGTTGCGCCCACTGCGATAACCGCGATGATGGCGACAACGGTCCAGGCGACGCCTGAGGAAGACCGCTTCTTTTTCTTGGCAGCACTCATGTGTCAATTGTCACAGGCATAGGCTGGGAATATGGGTAACGCCGACTCGACCACCAACCGCGCCACACTTCAGTTTCTGGGAGCCACCGGTACCGTGACCGGGTCACGCTATCTGATCGAGGTCGGCGGTAAGCGCATCCTCGTCGATTGCGGACTCTTTCAGGGCTACAAAGAGCTGCGCGAGCGCAACTGGGAAGACTTTCCCGTTCCGCCGGACACCATCGACTACGTGCTCCTGACGCACGCGCACCTCGACCACAGCGGCTATCTGCCGGCGCTCGTGCGTGAGGGGTTCCGCGGGCAGATTATCGCGAGCGAGGGCACGGCCGAGCTGGCGTCGATCATGCTTCCCGACAGCGCCCACCTGCTCGAAGAGGAGGCCGAGCGCGCCGCGCGCAAGCGTTACAGCAAGCACGTGCATCCCAAGCCGCTCTACACGGTTGAGGATGCCGAGCGCACGCTGGGCATGTTCCGCACGGTGAAGTTCGGCGAGTCGCACGAGGTTGTGCCGGGAGTCACCGCGACCTTCGAGCACGCCGGACACATTCTCGGCGCGAGTCAGCTCCACCTCGATGTCGCTGGCACCACCCTCCATTTCACCGGCGACCTCGGACGTGTCGACGACATGCTCATGATTCCGCCGACGCCGTATGCCGGCAGCGACATTCTCATCACCGAGAGCACCTACGGTGACCGCAAGCACCCCGACGCCGATGCCGAGGCCGAACTCGGCCCGATCTTGAAGCGTGTGCTCGAACGCGGTGGAACCGTCGTCATTCCCGCCTTCGCCGTCGGTCGCGCTCAGGCGCTCATGCTCGTCGTGTCACGGCTCATCGCGAAGGGAACCATCCCCAAGGTTCCCGTGTTCATCAACTCGCCCATGGCGGTGAGTGCGACCGAGTTCTACGAGCGTCACCGCAACGAGCACCGGGTCGACATGGCCGAGTTTGAGGCGATGTACGAGGTGGCTCACCTGGTGAAGTCGGTGGATGAGTCGAAGGCGCTGAACGAGCGCAAAGACGCCAAGATCATTATCGCGGCGAGCGGCATGATGACCGGTGGTCGCGTGCTGCACCACGTGGTGGCGTTCGGCGAAGACCCCAAAAATGCGATTCTGCTGTCGGGCTATCAGGCCGGCGGAACCCGCGGCCGCCTGCTCAGCGAGGGCGCCGAGACGCTGCGCATCTTCGGTCGCGACGTGCCGATCAACGCCGAGGTGGTGCAGCTCGAGTCGATGTCAGCGCACGCCGATGCCTCGCAGATTGTCGACTGGATGCGCTCTGCACCCACCCCACCAAAACAGGTGTTCGTCACGCACGGTGAACCTGAGTCGTCGGATGCCCTGCGTTGGCGCATCCAGAACGAGCTCGGCTGGAACGTGCGCGTCCCGCACCCGGGTGAGAAGGTCAAGCTTTAGTGACCGCAGTTCGCGTCGTTGCTGCCGTCATTGAGCGTGACGGTAAGTACTTGGCCTGTCGACGTGCCCCACACAAGACTCTCGCGGGGCTTTGGGAATTCCCCGGTGGCAAAGTGGAGTCAGGGGAAACAGATCAAGATGCGCTTCGGCGTGAAATTCACGAGGAGCTTGGCGTCAATATTGAAGTCGGTGCTTATTTGGCGACCTCACTCAATAAGGCCGGCGATCTCGACATTGAGTTGGTCGCCTACCGCGCTCACGTAATCGAGGGTGACGTAAGCGCAAGTTCTGACCACGATGAACTTGGTTGGTTGACTTCGAAGGAGCTCGAGGGCATCGTGTGGGCGCCAGCCGACGTGCCGTTTGTGGACATACTCAACAGCTAGTGGGCAACCGCGCTGGCTTCGAGATAGACCTGTTGCGGCATAGGGCGATCGAGGCTCCAGGTGATGCTCATTGGCAGCTCGCCCGTGTGACTGACATAGTTCACCCGCCCGAGACACGTGTAGGCGCTTGTGATGCCGTTGTCTGACCGCGTAGCTCGAGTGAAAATCACGACATTTGAATGGTTCTGAGCATGGGTGATGTACCTCTGCCCCGTTGCGCTTGCCGATCTTGTCGAGTTTTGCGACTCCCAATGAAAAGTTTTCTCATTGAGCGCGTAGTCGCGGTACATCGTCGTGGGCGAAAAACTCTTATCCGATTTATTGAGAGTCACGAACAGGGCGTCTGTCCGTGTTGCTTCACACCAGGCCACACCGGCGACGTGAGCACTCGGATTGCTTGAGTAGTCGAGTGCGAGGAGTGCCTCAGAGCGTGTGAACGTTGCGTGTGAGCGCAGAGGGGTGTGAGAAAGACTGTGCGTGAGTGCCATCGGCAGTCGCCGTGACTTGTCCTCCGCCACTGCAAGGATTTCCCCGATTTCAGCTCGAATCTCGGGGTCTTGCCTCACCTCACTGAGAACCGTTGCGTACTCGTTGGGGTTCACGTCGCTGCTCAAAATCGAAGCGAGCATCATGGCGTAGGTCTTTTCCAAGGGAGATAGCGAAGCTAGTGACGGCCCTGTGTTGGAAACAAGGTTCCGATACATGATGCTGCGGTCGGCATCGTCGACGTGGATCAACGACCGCATCCTTTTCATGAGTTGCGCCCGCGTCGTCGGTTGGCCGGTCGGAATCGCTAAGCCCAAAGCTTCCCGCACTTGAGTCCAGGTGAATTTGGCGTAAAAATCGCCCAAACTACGACCACTCCGCTCGAGGTAGCCCGCGAGGTCAGGTGTCTCATCCGCCTCGAAGTACGACGTGACGTCGGCCGCGATGTTTCCCGAGTCGAGTTTGAGTTGTTGTTTGACGTTTTCGAGAATTGCCTCTTGGGCGACACGATCGAGAATAATTTGTGAGCCAGCAGGCAGGAACGGGAAACCCTGTTCGATTTCGTGGACGAGTTTGGATCTGTTTGTCCCTGTCATCGCACGGAGCACATTTTCGAATTTGAATTCTTTGCGCTGGAATCCGATGAAATCGAGGACTGTGAGAACTGATTTCTGTGGGGCGCGACGCAGCCCACGCCCGAGCTGCTGGAGGAAGACTGTGGAACTTTGCGTCGGGCGCAACATAAGCACCGTATCGACTTGGGGGATGTCGAGTCCTTCGTTGAACACGTCGACCGTGAACAGACAGCGGACATCACCGCGTCGCAGGGCAGTCAAACTTTCGTGACGCTCATCACTGGGTGTCTCGCCCACGACCAACTTGGAGGGAATGTTCATGGCGTTGAACTGTTCCGTCATGAAACGAGCGTGTTCGACAGACGCGCAGAACCCGAGCGCGCGCATTTGAGAGACGGCGGTTATTTTGTCATGAAGTGCTCGCCCGATGAGACCCGCGCGAAGACGACCCGACTCTCCCGTGTACGCCTCGGTCAGCGCAGTCGTGTCGTAGGCCCCTTTCTTGGTATTCCATTCGATGCTGGACAAGTCGGTGTTGTCGCTAACGCCGAAATAGTGGAAAGGGACAAGGAGGTCAGCGTCTAGGGCATCCCAGAGACGGATTTCTGCTGCGGCGCGACCTCCAAAAAAGGCCTCTCTGACGTCAACGTTGTCCCCGCGTTCGGGTGTGGCGGTGAGCCCGAGCAGTTCTTTGGGCGTGAAGTGATCGAGGATGCGACGATAGCTGTCTGCCTCAATGTGATGAGATTCGTCAACAACGATCACATCGAATGCATCGGTTGCGTATGAATTGATCGCTCCGGCGATTAGTGATTGAACACTGGCGAAAACATGCTTGTTTTCTGTCGGCTTCTGGCCATCAACTAGGAGCTCGCCAAAAGATCCGTCGGACAAGACTGCCCGGTAGGTCTTCAGAGACTGTTGGAGGATTTCCTTCCGGTGAGCTATGAAAAGTAGTCGAGGGTAGTCGCCGAGGTCGGCAAAAAGTCGAACGTAATCAAGCGCCGCGACGACGGTCTTACCCGTTCCGGTCGCAGCGATGACGAGGTTTCGATGCCGATCATGCTCGTGTCGCTCCGCAGCAAGTGATTCAAGAATCTGCTCTTGATGGGCGTACGGCCGAACCTGAAAGCCTGTGAAATCGAGGTCATCCACTGTTTTGTCGTAGGCCGCACTCTGGTTGAGGGCATCTTTGAGTCGCTGCCCGTCGTTGTCGGGGTCATAAGGCTCGAAGTCATCGAGATTCCAATAGCTCTCAAAGGTTGACTCGAATTTGCGAGTCAGGTTGGGCGTCTCCGTTTCGGAAATACGTACGTTCCACTCGAGTCCGTCGATGAGCGCGGCGTGAGAGAGATTGCTGCTGCCGACGTATGCGGTTGTCAGGCCGGAATGACGCTTGAACATCCAAGCTTTGGCGTGAAGTCGAGTTGAATTCGTTTCGTAATTCACTCGGACTTCCGCCCCAAAACGACGCACTAGCTCGTCAAGTGCACGTTTCTCGGTGGCGCCAATGTAGGTGGTCGTGAGAACGCGAAGTTTGACGCCCCGATCCTTTAATCGCATCAACTCTGACTCGATGGTTCGCAATCCTGTCCAGCGAATAAAAGCGCTGAGAAGATCAACCGACTCCGCTGTTGCGAGCTCAGCCTTGAGCTCGGCACCCAAACTTGGTTCTCCGCGTGCGTTTGTCAGAAGAACCGGCGCGACTAGGCCGGACTCGGGACGTATCGAGGGGGCGGCGTTGGGGCTTGTGATTTCCAGCAGCTGCTCGGGCTTGGTTCCAGGGAGTCCGGACAAGGGCAGCCCCAGCCCGTCGAGGATTGTGTTGGCTTTGGCGAGCTGTGCTTCGGGAGCGAGCCCATCGAGTGCTCGTTCGACGATGGTTGCGACATGTTTAGAGAGTGCCTGTGGCGATTCTGCCTGGTCTAGAAAGGCAGAAACCACTTGTTCTGAGGGTACTTTCGCGAGCGCCGCGAGCACTTCTTCTGTGATGAGGCGCTCGTAGACACCTTCGCCGAGACCGTTATCCTCGTGTTGAGATTTCCCCATGCGTCCAGGGTAGACGCTCATAAGGACAAGAAGAGGTTTCACCCCAGAGCGAACCTGTTTGGATTTCCCGCAAAACAGGCGCACACTTATAGATAGAACTCGCGCCCATAGTGCGGGCGCACATTAGGAGGTAACCATGGCAGTACAGAACATCAATCTTGAGACCCCCTCGGCCGTCACCGGCGGTGGCGAAGAGGGCGGATGCTGCGGCGGCGCTTGCTGCGGCGGCAAGTAAACAAAACCCCAGTCGGTATGTAGAGCGACCATCAGGTCACACCGCCGACTTACCGAAACGGCCCGGGAATCTCCCGGGCCGTTTCTCATTGGTATCGACGAGCTCAATTAGCGCGACATGGCCACGTTGACGATTTTGCTGGTTCCGAACCAGGAGTCGTCGCCGGCGACGGTGACTTTGATGCGACAGGTTCCGCTCGAGGCAAGTGCGGTGACATTCATGCCCGAGACCCGACACGAACCCGAGAGTCGTCGCGCGCTCGCGGTACCGGATGAGTCGGCGTCGGCAAGCATGGTCATTGTCTGGCCCTTGGGGAGCGGGCTGCGGCCCCGCACGGTGAGGCGACTCGTCATCATCGGCACCTCACGAAACACCGTGACCTGCTGAGCGAGACGCGTGTCTGTCTTGGCGACGTAGGCGGCGATGCCGCAGGTGCCCGGACCGTCAATGGTGGTTGCGCCCGTGGTCGGGTTCACCGTGCAGACATCCTTACCAAGCACGCGCACATACGAGATGACGCCGGCACCCACGCGCGACACAGTGGGCTTGAACACCGCTCCGGGCTTGAAGCCGGTGGTTGCGAAGTTGAGCTTGAGGGTGGGTAGCGTGTCGCCCGCCGTGGCAGCGTCGATGAGGGTCGCGCTCAGGGCGCTCGGGCGGTTGATGATCCACGACCTGGTGCCATCGGTTGATCCCGCATCGCCGCCGTGCAGGCTGGTCACGGTCGTCCAAATGCGGTCGAGCATGGTGGGCAGATTGAGCGATGCAACTTTGGATTGGATCCGCGCGAGAGCTGCTCGATAGAGATCGAGGCACGGCTGGTAGTTGATGCAGCGGCTGTAGAGGGGAGCGCCGTCGTCGGTGAAGTTGGTCAACCACCCGTCGTTCCAGGTCTGGTCTGTTCCCCACGGGTGCATGGTGGCGAGACCGTTGCCATCAATGCGCACGTAGTAGTTGTTGGGCCATCCGCCCGGGCGGCTGTAGCCGTCCCAGTGGCTGATGTAGCGCTCGATTGCCCACGTCATCACCATCTCGTTGATGTCCGCCACGCCTCGAAAACGCGTGAACCAGTTCTCGCCCGAGTAGTTGGCGGTGATGCTCGCGAGGGTGCTGATGTCGGCGCGTTCGGTGTCACTGCCTTGGTCGACCTGCATCTCGAGGCCGACTTCGTGCCCATAGCCGCCCTCGTAGATGTGGTTCGACTTGGTCGAACCGGTGAGCGAGGGCCACCGCTTGAACATCTCTTTGTCGTAGGTTTCAACAACCGCGTGCAGACCGTAGTCGACCGTGCCTCGGTTGGGCGTCGTCACGCTGACGGTGGAGTAGCCCACGCGCGGAGCGGGAACGCCCATCGCCCGGAACAGTCGATAACTCAGTGCCTCGTGCAGCATCGTCGGGTCTTGAACCATGTTGTTCAGGGTGAACTTCGTGATTCCGTAATAGTTCTGACCGGTCACGGAGAAGTCCATCTTCACTTTGAAGCCGGCCTTTTCGTCGAGGGAACGGCTGGAGCCCCATCCGCCCTTGAGGTGAACGCCGACCTCAAAGGTTTGCGAGGTGCCCTTGAGGGATGTGATCACCAGCGTCGCGGGTTTGTAGACACGCGCGTCGTACGAGGTGACTTCACCGTTGATGTAGTCGCGGTCTTCGTCGGTCATGGTGAGTGCGAACGAGCTGACCGCGAGCGGGTTGTACATGAAGGCTTGCTTGTCGCTGCCCTCGACGTAGGTTGTGTCGACCGACGCGTTCGCAGGCTGGGCGAATCCAACGATGCTCACCAGAGTGACGGCGAGTGCGATAAGCAGCCGTCGCCATGCTCGCGGTGAGCGGTGGGTCGATCTAGTCACGGAAGCGAACATCCACTCGTGTGGTTGGCGGGGTGACGGTGACGCTCTTGACGGTGACGCTCAGAACCGAACGGCCGAGAATTGTTTCGACTCGACTCTGCAAGTCACTAACGTTCGTGCCGTCCAGGGTGAGTGAGATCTTCTGTTCATCGCGGCGACGGAAGCGGCCGATGGAGTCGACGGCAAAGATGCCGACTACGAGGAGCGCCGTGTAGGTGACCTTGGCGACGAGGTCGAAGCCGGGCAGGCCACACACGAGACCCACCGTGAGTCCGACGAGAAGGTAGGCCATCTCGGTCCACCCGGTGGTGTCGGAACGAAGGCGCAGAATCGAGATGGCGGCGAAGAGCGCGAAGCCCGCGCCGATCGACATTTCGAATGCAGTGACCGCACCCGAGAGAGCGAACAGCGACAGGTTCACCATGAGCACGGCAGCCATGATTGCGCGATTGCGGTACCGCAGGTAGTAGAAGACCACCGCGACCAGAATGGCGGCGACGAGGTCGACCGCGAGTCCTTCGAGAAACGGGGTGAAGTTGAACTCAATCATGTGTCACCTTGGGGGTTAGTAGGCGCGTGTGGGAAGGGGTACCGAAACGCTACCGCACCCCATGAGCACGCGCTTGAGCGCGGCCTTTTCTTTGGTGTCCACCGAGAGTCGCCAGCGCCACTTGATGCCAACCCATGACGCGGCGTAGGTGCACTTGTAACTCGCGGGCACGTTCATCCATACGCCCGGGTCCTTGTCGCTCTTGGCGCGGTTGGATGTTGCGGTCACGGCGATCAGCGACGGGCCGTAGCCGAGGTCGTTGGCGTATGCCTCGCGCCGACTGTAGCTCCAGTTGTAGGCGCCCGAGCGCCACGCTTCTTTGAGCGCAACCACGTGGTCGATGTCGAGGGATTTCGCGAGGGTTACCCACTTGCTGTCGTAAGGGGAGTACCAACGCCCGGTCAAAACCTTGCAGGTCACCGTGCGCGTGGTGGTCGTTTTCGACTCGGCGATGAGCACCTCGGCGCGCGTGCTGCACTTGTCGTGATCAGCATCGGTCCAGAGGTGAAAGAGGTTCCGGGCGTATCCGGCATGGGTGCTGTTGGAGGGGGTCAGCCCGTTGAGCATCGTCAGAAAGCGCGATGCCGAGACTCCAGTGTGCAGGGGAAGCGCAGTCGAGGCCGTGGCTCCGCCCAGCGCGGCAACCGCGATGGCAACCCCAGCGGCGATGAGCCGTAAAGTGCGCGTGCGAATCAACAATTACCCCTCCCACCGAAAACGCTACACGCCATGGTGGACAGTTGGCGTGTCAGCGTAGGCTCGCGTTATGGGCACACGGGTTCTCGTGACGGGGGCCACCGGCTACATCGGTGGGCGTCTCGTGCCGCGTTTGCTCGATGCGGGGTTTGATGTGCGGGTTCTCGTGCGTCACCCCGAGAAGCTGCGCAACGTTCCCTGGGCGCTTCGCGTGGACATTCACGAGGGCGATTTGGCCGACCGCGCCAGCCTCGACGCGGCGTGCCAAGACGTCGACGTCTTCTACTATCTCGTTCACTCGATGGGGCAGAAGGGTGACTTCGAGGCGACCGAGTTGCAGTGTGCTCACAACGTCGCCCAAGCCACCCGCGCTGCTGGGGTGAAGCGCATCGTTTACCTGGGCGGACTTCACCCCGATGCTGGCGACCTGTCGAAGCACCTGCGCTCGCGGGCCGAGGTGGGTGACATTCTGCTGGAGTCGGGTGTTCCCACGCTCGCACTGCAGGCCGGTGTGATCATCGGTTCTGGCTCGACGAGCTTCGAGATGATTCGCCACCTCACCGACGTTCTGCCCGTGATGACGGCGCCCAAGTGGGTGGGAAATCTCATCCAGCCCATCGCCGTGCGCGACGTGATGTACTACCTCATCGCCGCTGCCTCAGTGGATGCGAGCGTGAACCGCGCCGTGGACATCGGCGGCCCCGACGTGCTCACGTACATGAACATGATGAACGACTACGCCGAAGAAGCGGGGATGCGCCGCCGCGCAATTCTCAAACTTCCGGTGCTCACGCCGTACTTGGCGAGTCAGTGGGTGAACCTCGTGACGCCCATTCCGCGGTCGCTCGCGGTGCCGATCATCGCCAGCCTGCAGAACGACTGCGTGATGAAGAATCACGACATCGACGCGATCATCCCGCCTCCGCCGGAGGGGCTCGTCGGCTACCGTCGCTCGGTGTCGCTCGCACTCGAACGTGTGCGCCAGGGGGATGTCGAGACGGGATGGCAGAACGCGAGCGTCTTCGGCGCACCGAGCGACCCGCTGCCAACCGACCCGGAGTGGGCTGGGCATCGCGTTTACCTGGACGATCGCACACGGTCGTGTCGGGCATCCTCGGATGCGCTCTGGAAGGTCATCGAGGGAATCGGCGGCGACCGCGGTTGGTACTCGATGCCCATGGCATGGGCGGCGCGCGGTTTCGCCGACAAGATTGTTGGCGGTGTTGGGCTTCGTCGAGGACGAGTGAATCCGGACACACTCAAGGCCGGCGAGGTGCTCGATTGGTGGCGTGTGGAACGCGTCGACTACGGACACTTCTTGCGACTGCGCGCCGAAATGAAAGTGCCCGGTCTCGCGTGGCTCGAGCTTTATGCATTCTCGGAGCCGGACGGAAGCTCACGCTATCGTCAGCGCGCCATATTCTTTCCCCGTGGTATTGCCGGTCGCTTGTACTGGTTCTCGATTTTGCCGTTTCACGGCATTATCTTTTCGGGCATGGCGCGGCGCATCGTTGCCGCCGCCGAACTCAAACCTGACGCTTAAGTGCCTCATAGCCTTTGCATAGACTCCGTCGCCACAGTGAAGACATCGACCACACGGGTTGAACTTCACGAAGGAGAGACATCATGTCGAAGGAAGACAAGAAGGAATACACCCCCGCTGAGAACGTGGCCGCAGAAAACGTGGCTAGCGACGAGGTGAAGACGGAAGCTGCTCCCAAGCAGGCAAAGCCGGGAATCACGATCAGCCGTAAGAGCCTCATCGGAATTTCGGCCGCTGCCGTTGCAGTGGCACTCGGTGCCGGTTTTGGTGGCGCAGCCATCGCTCAGGGTCTCGACCACAACGGTCGTGACTTCCGCGGTGGCCAGAGCCAGATCGGCCAGGACGGTGGCCAGCTGGGCCAGAACGGTCGCATGGGTGACCGTGATGGCGACCACCAGATGGGTCAGCTCGGTCAGCAGGGCCAGATGGGTCAGCAGGGCCAGATGCCTGGTGGCCAGAACGGTCAGATGGGTCAGATGCCGGGTGCTCCCGGTGCGACTCCGGGAACCGGCACCAGCACCGGCACCATAACCCCGCAGAACCTGCAGCAGGCGCCGACCGCGCCGCAGCAGGGAACTCCGCAGGCGCTTGGTGCGCAGAACCAGGCACCGCACGGTTTCACCCGCGGAAGCTAAGCGTCTATCTGCGACAAACGAACGGGTCCATTTCTTTCCCCCGAGGAATGGACCCGTTCGTTTTTGCGTTTGTAGGCGGTGGACCTTCTTTTCGCGGAATATCGAAGATTTACGATTTCGCGAAAAAAGAATGCCCACCAAAAAGTAGGGTGAAACCATGACCGCGCACGATTCGACCGTCGTTCTCGACATCGACGGGATGACGTGCGCGAGTTGCGTGGCCCACGTGGAAAAGGGCCTCAATGCCCTGGAAGGTGTCGAGGCGAGCGTCAGTCTCACCACGAATTCGGCAAAAGTATCGTTTCCTGCCGCAGTGCAGATCGACGACCTGATCAAGGCTGTGGCCAAGACCGGCTACACGGCCTCACTTCCGCAAGCGGGCCACAGCCTCAGCGAGCGCGCGGGTCACGTTCACTCGGCGGGCCGAATCTCAATCGCGACGCGATTGGTCGTGGCCACCATCCTCACCGTGCCGCTGGTGGCCATCGCGATGGTCATGCCGTGGCAGTTCCCGGGTTGGACTTGGCTCGCTTTTGCGATGGCCACCCCCGTTGTCTTCTTCTCGGGATGGCCGTTCCACCGCGCCACAATCGTGAACCTGCGCCACGGTCAGCTGACCATGGACACCCTCATCACGCTTGGTACCGCTGCCGCCTATGGCTGGTCGATTTACGCACTGTGGCTCGATGCGAGCATGCCCGGCATGGCGATGGCTGACTCGTATTTCGAAGTCGCCGCCGGCGTGACCACCTTCATCCTTTTAGGACGATGGCTCGAAGACCGTTCCAAGCGGGCCGCCGGTGAGGCGCTACGGGCTCTCGGCGCGATGCAACCCTCGAGCGTGACCATGTTCGTTGACGGTGTTGAATCGCGCGTGCCACTCGCTGAGCTGACCGTCGGTTCATTGATCGTCGTCAAGCCGGGTGAACGCATCGCCGCCGATGGACGAATCGTTGAGGGGCGTGCGGCGATTGACCAATCGGCGATCACGGGTGAGAGCGTTCCCACCGAACACGGTGTCGGCGATACCGTGACCGCGGCGACACTGGTTCTCGACGGCCGGCTGCTCATCTTGGCCACGCAGGTTGGTGCCGACACCCGGTTGGCGCAACTGACGCAGCTGGTTGAGGATGCTCAACTGCACAAGTCGAGCGTTCAACGTTTGGCCGACCGCATCTCGGGAATCTTCGTTCCGATCGTGGTGGGTATCGCGGTGGTCACGTTCCTGGCGTGGTGGCTCATCACCGGTGATGTTGCCCACGCCGTCATGACCTCGGTTGCGGTGCTCGTGATTGCCTGTCCGTGTGCGCTCGGTTTGGCCACGCCGGTGGCTCTCATGGTCGGTACCGGTCGTGCAGCCCGCATGGGAATCGTCATTCAGGGTGCACCGGTGATCGAGCGCGCGGGAACGCTCGACACGATTTTGCTCGACAAGACGGGCACTGTCACGAGTGGTCAGATGAGCGTGCACGAGATTGTCACCGCAGTCGGCAGTGACGAAATCGACGTCATCAAGAAGGTTGGTGCTGTCGAACGCTTGTCGGAGCATCCGACCGCTCGCGCCATCGCCGACGACTTCGAGCGCCGTCACTTGCACGCCGACTTTCTCGTGACCGACTTTGTTTCGGTCTCGGGCAAGGGCGTCAAAGCGCTCGTTGGTGGCGAGCTCGTCGCCATCGGCACCGAAGAGTGGATGCTCGCGCACGACCTCATCATCGCCAGCGATCAGCGTGAACGACTTGCCCGCTCGCGTGCCGAAGGTTTTACCGTCGTTTTGGCCGGATGGAACGGTTTCACTCGAGCACTCATTCTTGTTGCTGATTCGGTCAAGGATGACTCGGCCGAAGCCATCGCGCGCCTCAAGTCGCTGGGGCTCGAGCCCATCATGCTCACCGGCGACCACGAAGACGTTGCTCAACGGGTCGGTGCCTCGGTAGGTATTGCGCGAGTCATCGCCGGCGCCACACCAGAAAGCAAACTCGCCGTCGTGCGCGAACTGCAGTCGGCCGGCAAATCCGTTGCAATGGTCGGCGATGGTGTCAATGACGCCGCAGCCCTCGCGCAGGCAGACATGGGTCTGGCAATGGGTACCGGAACCGACGTTGCCATCGCGGCCAGCGACATCACGCTGATGCGCGGCACGCTTTCCGCAGTTGCTGACGCCCTGCAGATTTCTCGTCGAACACTCGGCATCATCCGCGGCAATCTCTTCTGGGCATTCGCGTACAACGTGGCCGCGATTCCCCTTGCGGCCTTCGGTCTGGCGAATCCGATGATCGCGGGCGCGGCGATGGCGTTCTCGAGCGTGTTCGTTGTGCTGAACTCTCTCAGGCTTCGTTCGCTGAGCCTTCGGTAAAGTTTTACTCGATGAACGCGCAAGCAAAGAAGACCTATCGACCCTCAGCCTCCGGTCCGGAGTTCATGCGGGTGGGAATCGTTCCCGGCATCCTCATCGCAGGTGCCATTCTGGGCGGCGCGGCACTGCACGACACTGACTGGTTCGTCACGATTCGTTTCGCGGTGTCGATCATCACCGCCATCCTCATCGTCTTTCTGGTTCAGGGCCGCGCGATGCATCGCAAGCGTTGGATGTGGCTGACCTGGGTGCTGATTCCGCTACTCGGCGCAATCGTGGTGGTGTGGAACCCGGTCAACGACCTCACCGCCGGCTGGCAGGGGCAAACTTGGTTGCTGGTTCAGGTGTGGGCGGCTGCCGTCGCAATGTTTGCTGGCCTCTACGCTAAGACGCCCGCGCCCCAAAACTAGGGTTACACTTAGTACCAAGCACAAACACCCGATTTTGGGTTTCGCCCTTGTTTGAAACAGGATGCGCGGAGTTCACCAGGGAAGTGCGTTGCTTCACTGGCCATGTTCGGCCGCTCGTAATTTCGTTTGTTCGTTATTTCGTTTTCGTTCAAAAAACAGGAGACACATTTGTCACGCTCCGGCAATCGCCGTTCCGGCTTCGACAACTCGGGACTCATCCCGATTCTCGCCCGCAAGGTGCGCGAGGTTGAAGCAAAAGCCGCCACCGGCAAGAAGGTTGGCCCGACCAACCGCACCAAGTTTCAGGTCATCGCCTTTCTCGTGCGCGAAGAGCGCGCGCGCATCAAGGCTGACTCCACCCTCAACGACCGCGACCGCGCAGAGCAGATCAAGCGCCTCGACGGTGTGGCGACGATTCTCGCTAAGACTGCAGCGCGCGACACGTCGCTGATTTCCCTGCTCGAGGTCGACCACGCCACCACGCCGGTTGCCCAGAAGATGCGTCGCGACTGGCTGCTCGAGTCGGGCGCCGAGGTTGCCGCTGAAGATCTCATCATCACGACCGAGAAGACCAAGCACGACGTCGAGCTCGCCCCGGCGCTCGCCGAAAAACAGGTGCTTCCGGTGTCGGTCAAGGCGCGTCTGCGTTCGAACCCGTTCCAGGCACCCGTGTTCGACACGGCCGCTAAGTCAGCGCCTCTGGTTCGGCTCGCGAGCTGGGAACTGCTCGGCCCCTTGTTCAAATCCTTCGAGACCGGTGCTGGTGGTGGGTCGGCCTGCATGCCGATGCCCGCGGTTCCGCGTTTTGACCGGTACTCGCCGAAGAGCCTCGAGCTGATGCCCCACCAGGTGCAGTTCATCGAGAGTGTTCGCCAAGGTCACCGCACGTTCCTGCTCGCTGACGAGCCGGGTCTCGGTAAGACGGCACAGTCGCTCATCGCGGCATCGGTTGCGGGCGCGTTCCCGCTACTGGCTGTTGTTCCCAACGTCGTGAAGATGAACTGGGCACGTGAGGTTGAGCGTTGGATTCCGGGCCGTCGCGCCACGGTCATCCACGGTGACGGCGCCGAAGTCGACGCCTTCGCGGATGTGTTCGTGGTCAACTACGAAGTTCTCGACCGCCACCTGGGTTGGCTGAGCCAGCTCGGATTCAAGGGCATGGTCGTCGACGAAGCCCACTTCATCAAGAACCTCGGTTCGCAGCGCTCGAAGCACGTGCTTGCGCTCGGCAAAGAGATTGTCGAGAACGCGCCCGACCACAACCCCCTGCGCATCGCGCTGACCGGTACGCCGCTCATCAACGACATCGATGACTTCCGCGCAATTTGGATGTTCCTCGGCTGGATTGATGGCGACAAGCCGTCACCCGAACTGTTGCGTCGTCTCGAGGCGAACGCCATGACTCCCGCGGACAAAGACTTCTACCCGGCTGCCCGCGAGGCAGTCATCGACATGGGAATCGTGCGTCGTCGCAAGATCGACGTCGCCCGTGACCTCCCCGCCAAGCGCGTGGTTGACCTGCCCGTTGAGCTCGACGACGAACTGGGTGCGAGCATCCGAGCGGCCGAGGCTGAGCTCGCACGTCGACTCGTCACGCGTTACGAGCGCATCTCGCAGAACACGGCATTCCGCGGTTCGACCACTGACCTCATTCGCGCGGTCGCCCAGCAAGAGATCGACGAGTCGAAGAACCAGAAGACCGGCGAGAACATCTTTACGATGGTGCGCAAAATCGGTCAGGCCAAAGCCGGGCTAGCCAGCGACTACGCGGCACAGCTTGTTCGCTCGGTCGGCAAGGTGGTCTTCTTCGCCAAGCACATTGACGTGATGGATCAGGCTGAGAAGGCCTTCGCCGACCAGGGCATCTCGTATGTCTCGATTCGCGGCGACCAGTCGACGCCAGCACGTCAGCAGGCCATCGATGCATTCAATAAGGATGAGTCGGTGCATGTGGCTGTGTGTTCGCTCACCGCAGCCGGCGTTGGCGTAAACCTGCAGGCGTCGTCGAACGTTGTGCTCGCCGAGCTCTCGTGGACGTCGGCCGAGCAGACGCAGGCAATCGACCGCGTTCACCGCATCGGCCAAGAGATGCCGGTGACGGCCTGGCGTATCGTTGCGGCTCAGACGCTCGACAGCAAGATTGCCGAGCTCATCGACTCGAAGCAGGGCCTTGCTGCTCGTGCGCTCGAGGGCGAAGCGGTTGACCCGACCTCGCAAGACTCGGTGCAGCTCGAAGCGCTCATCGACATTCTTACGCGCGCGCTCAACCTCTAGTTAGGCTGAAACCATGAGTGGTTTCGGTGAACTCGACCTCGTCAACGCGATGATGGAACGCGTCGATCTCGACGCCGGTGTTCCTCGGTCGGCAGTGCTTCGCGATGTGTCGATTGGCGATGTCACCCTCGCCATCGCGGACATGCCCGCAACGGGAGCCGAGCGCGGTGTCGCCTTGCTCATCCCGGGGTTCACGAGTTCGCGGGGAACGTTCTTTCCCATGTTCCAAATGCTCGCCGACCAAGGCTTTCGGGTCATCTCGTTCTCGCAGCGTGGCCAGCCCGGCTCGACCGGTGGCGACGCTCCTGCCGACTACGCACTCGAGGCGCTCGGCGCTGACGTGCACAGGCTCGCGGATTCGCTCGGTCTGAACGCGAACCTGCACCTGCTGGGGCACAGCTTCGGTGGCGTGGTCGGTATCGAAGCCGTGCTTCAGAACCCCTCGCGATTCGCAAGCTACACGATGTGGAATTCGGGACCATCCTCGCTCGGCGCCGAGATGCTCGAAGCGCGCGCCGCCGTCGAGGAGCATGGTGCACGTGCCCTGTGGGTCATCGACGCGACGAAGGTGGGCATGGATCCCGAGCGCGATCTGCGCGGGGAGCTCGAAGGTCTCGAGGCCTACCACTACACCCGCCTCATGCGAACGAACCCGGCGCAGCTTCAGGCCGGACTCGGTCACCTGTTTGAGCATCGCGATCGCGCCCTCGAGCTGAAGGCGACCGGCGTGCCCATGCTCGTTAGTCACGGCGCCAACGATGACGCGTGGCCGATTGTCGACCAGCGCGCTTTCGCTGAGACTCTCGGAGCCGACTACTGGGTCGTCGCGAATGCGGGACACTCGGCTCACGCCGATCGTCCGGCAACGAGCGCAGGTCTGCTGGCCACGTTCTGGTCGACCGCTCAAGTGAACAGTAAGTGAACAAAACCTTAATGTCGCGTATCCGTTAACCTTCGGTGGGTTAACTAAACCAGATGTGGGCGCCTGTTGGCGTGCCACGAATTGGGACGTGAAAAGGATCACCCATGGCGGATAAGAAGAAGGCTGCAGCGGCCAAGAAAAAGAAGGTTGTGCTCGACAAAGCCCTCAACAAGGCCACTGCGCAGTTGACCAAGAAGAGCAAGGCCACCGAGAAAGACGTGAAGAAGGCTGCCGAGAAGGTTGCGAAGAAAGTCTCGGGAGGCAAAGTCTCAAAAAAAGACGTAAAGAAAGTCGCCTCGAAGCTTTCAAAGCTCTCCTCCAAAAAGGCGGCTTCGGCAAAAAAGCCGGCAGCTAAGAAGCCCGCAGCCAAGCCGGCTGCTAAGCCGGCTGCTAAGGCTGTCGCAGCGAAGCCTGTTGCCGCCAAGCCGGCAGCTGCGACTAAGCCGGTAGCTGCGACTAAGGCGCCGGCAGCGCGCACCACCACTGCGCGCACTGCTGCGGCTAAGCCTGCTGCTCGCGCTACGGCTGCAAAACCCGCAGTACGTTCGACCGCGGCCAAGCCCGCAGTACGTTCGACCGCAGCCAAGCCCGCTGTGCGCAAGCCAGCGGTTCGCGCCACGGCAGCTCCCACTGGTGCCCCCAGCATCACCTGGACTGTGCCCCAGCTTCGTGCCGCTGCTCGAGCGAAAAAGCTCACCGGCTACTCGTCGCTGACCAAGGCCGCGCTGCTCGATCTGCTGCGCAAGTAACAGCTGTTCAACGAAAGGCCCGCGGACTGCGGGCCTTTCGTCATTTCCGCATGTCGGGAGCGCTCGCTTTTGCCGGCGAAATTCGCTTGTTTAGTGCGCGCCATGCCAAGTTATCTGTGAATTCGCCCAGTATTCTGGCGACACAATTCCCGCTCCATCCCCTTCTATAAAGGAGTCAATTCGTGGCTAACACGACAGAGGGAACTGGTTTTCTCGACCGGTTCTTTGAAATAACCAAGCGTGGCTCGACTGCGTGGACTGAAGTCCGCGGCGGTCTGGTCATCTTCATGACGATGGTGTACATCGTCATTCTTAACCCGATCATCATCGCTTTCAACAAGGACGTTGACGGCAACTTCATCGGTGGCGCAGCTCCGAACTTTGCAGCTGTGTCAGCTGCGACGGCTCTGACCGCCGGTGTGATGACCCTACTCTTCGCACTCATCGCACGCCTGCCCTTCGCGCTTGCTGCCGGTCTCGGTATCAACTCGTTCCTGGCAGTCACGATGGTCAAGGGTGTCACCTGGCCTGAGGCCATGGGCCTCGTGGTCATCGACGGTATCATCATCGTGATTTTGGCCGCGACCGGTTTGCGCACGATGATCTTCAACGCTGTCCCGGCAGCTCTGAAGACTGCGATCACCGTCGGTATCGGTCTCTTCATCGCATTCATCGGTTTCGTTGACGGCGGTCTCGTTCGCCGCAACGCGGATGCAGCGAACACGCCTGTTCCGGTCAACTGGGGCGTTGGTCCTGACCACATGCTCGGCTACCCGACGCTCGTCTTCATCATCACGGTTCTCGTCATCGCGATTCTGATGGCACTCCGCGTTCGCGGAGCAATCCTGTTCGGTCTTATCGCGGGCACCATCCTCGCCATCATCCTCGAAGCAACCCTCCACATCGGTGGCAAGTTCGTTGATGGCAAGTTCGTTACCCCGTTCGGTTGGGACACCACGGTTCCTCACTGGCCGACCTCGATCTTCGCAACGCCTGACCTCAGCACCATCGGTCACGTCGACCTGTTCGGTGCCTTCGGTCGCCTCGGTGTGATGGCTGGCATCATGCTCGTCTTCACCCTCGTGTTCTCGAACTTCTTCGACGCCATGGGAACGATGACCGGTCTCTCGAAGCAGGCTAACCTCGCAGACGCCAAGGGTAACTTCCCGCGTCTGACCAGCGCGCTTGTTGTCGAAGGTGCTGGTGCCATCGCTGGTGGTCTGACCTCGACCTCGTCGAACACGGTCTACATCGAGAGCGCATCGGGTATCGCCGGTGGTGCACGTACCGGTCTGGCCACCTCGGTCACGGGTATCTTGTTCATCCTCGCTGCGTTCCTGTCGCCGCTCACGAGCATCGTTCCGGTTGAGGTCGGTGCCGCTGCGCTGGTCGTCGTCGGTGCGCTCATGATGGCTCAGGTTGTCGACATCGACTGGAAGGACTGGACGATCTCGTTCCCGGCCTTCCTCGCGATTGTCATCATGCCCTTCACCTACTCGATCGCAAACGGTATCGGCGTTGGCTTCATCGCCTACGTCATTGTTCGCGCATTCGCTGGCAAGGCAAAAGAGACGCACCCGCTTCTCTGGGTTGTTGCAGCAGGCTTCCTGCTCTACTTCCTCATGCCGTACATCCAGCTGGTGTTCGGTCTGAAGTTCTAAACGCCACAACGCAAAGGGCGGGTCGGATGATTTCCGGCCCGCCCTTTACGTTGCTTGTGTGTTGACCTAGAGCGGCGTCACGTACGCGGCCGAGATGCCGCCGTCCACGAGGAAGGTCGAACCGGTGATGAACGACGCGTCGTCGCTCGCCAAGAACGCGACGGCAGCCGCGAGTTCCTCCGCGTGTGCGAAGCGACCAACGGGGATGTGAACCAGTCTGCGCTGAGCGCGCTCCTGGTCCTTGGCGAACAATTCTTGGAGCAGGGGAGTGTTCACCGGCCCGGGGCAGAGTGCGTTGACGCGGATGCCCTGGCGCGCGAATTGAACACCCAGCTCGCGACTCATCGCCAGTACGCCTCCTTTGGAGGCTGTGTACGAGATCTGTGATGTCGCGGAGCCGAGTACCGCAACGAATGAGGCGGTGTTGATGATCGAACCACTCTGCTGGGCGACCATGTGGCGCAGTGCAGCTCGCGAGCAGAGGTAAACCGACTTCAAGTTGACGTCTTGCACTTTCTCCCACGCAGGAAGTTCTGTCGTCTCGATGGAGTCGTCGTCGGGTGGTGAAATGCCCGCGTTGTTGAATGCGATGTCAACCGATCCGTACACCTTGAACGCGGTGTCGAAAAGATTGTTGACCTCAGCCTCGTCAGTGACATTGACCTTCACGAACAGGCCCTCAACCTCGGCGGCGGCAGCCTGACCCGAGGTTTCGTCCATGTCGCCAATGACCACAGTCGCGCCTTCAGCACGGAGTCGACGAGCGGTAGCCAGGCCGATGCCACTCGCGCCACCCGTGATGACCGCAACTTTGCCGGCAAGGCGTTGGGTTAGATCGATTTTTTGGATGCTCATTATTTCCTTCTTAACTTGTGCTGACTAATGCGGGTGCCTAGTCGGCCGGAATGAATACGTTTTTGGTTTCGGTGAATGCCAGGTGCGCATCTGGTCCAAGTTCGCGCCCGAGCCCCGATTGCTTGAAACCGCCGAACGGGGTGTTGTATCGAACGGACGAGTGTGAATTGACGGAGAGGTTTCCCGATTCCACGCCGCGCGCAATCCGAATGGCCCGGCCGACATCACGAGTCCAAATGGAACCCGAGAGGCCGTATTCGGTGGCATTGGCGAGCGTGAGAGCGTCATCATCATCGTCAAAGGGAACAACCGAGACAACCGGTCCGAAGATTTCGTCGGTCATGCTGCGGTCGGTACGTGAACTCGGGGTCAACACGGTCGGTGCGAACCAGAAGCCAGGTCCCTCTGGTGCTGATCCGCGGAAAGCCACGGGCGCGTCGCTGTCGACGAACGATGAGACGCTGGCGAAGTGAGCTCGCGAAACGAGCGGACCCATTTCGGTGGAGTCCAGTGTGGGGTCGCCAACCTTGACACCCTTCACTGCAGGCTCGAGCAATTCCATGAATTTGTCGAAGACCGAACGCTGCACCAAGATGCGACTTCGTGCACAACAATCCTGACCGGCATTTTCAAAGACCGAGTAGGGAGCAGTTGCGGCAGCCTTCTCAAGGTCAGCGTCGGCAAACACGATGTTCGCGCTCTTGCCGCCGAGTTCGAGAGTGACGCGCTTCACCTGGTGGGCGCATCCGGCCATGATCTTCTTGCCGACTTCGGTTGAGCCGGTGAACACGACCTTGCGAACACTCTCGTGAGTGACGAAACGCTCGCCCACAACCGAGCCCTTGCCGGGCAGAACTTGGAAGAGACCCTCGGGGAGTCCCGACTCAACGGCGAGCTGGCCAAGGCGGATGCTCGACAGTGGCGTCCATTCGGCAGGTTTGAGCAAGACCGCGTTTCCGGCCGCCAGTGCAGGCGCGAAACCCCACGCTGCGATGGTCATGGGGAAGTTCCACGGGGTGATGACACCAATCACGCCCAGGGGCTCTTGGAAGGTCATATCGATACCGCCGGCAACAGGGATCTGCTTGCCGAACATGCGCTCAGGGGTGGCCGAGTAGTACTCGAGCACGTTACGCACGTGTTCCGCCTCCCAGCGCGCCTGCCCGATGGGGTGGCCCGAGTTGCGAACCTCAAGCTGGGCAAGGGCCTCGATGTCGCCATCGACGGCGGCGGCGAATCGACGCAGGGCGGCTGCGCGGTCGGCGGGGTTCAGTCGAGCCCACTCGCGCTGAGCCTTCTCGGCCTTGGCTACGGCTGCATTCACTCCGTCAAGGTCGACGTGCTCGACCGTTTCCATCGCTTCTTCGGTAGCCGGGTTGATGACGGTGTAACTCATTTACTGCTCCTGTAAGTGCGGGCTGCCTCGACGAGGCCGGCGAAAAGTCGAAGGTCTTCGGGTGATTCTTCGGGATGCCACTGCACCGCGAGAGCGAACGGCTTGTCCGACAATTCAATTGCCTCGATCACGCCGTCGGCGGTGCGGGCCGAGACGGTCAAGCCCTCACCGACCTCGTCGATCGCCTGGTGGTGGTAAACCTCGGCGGCGACGGGCGTGGTGCCACCCAGCACTTCGGCGAGCTTGGATCCGGGGCTCACCTCGGCAGGAATCGTGGAAAACACGCCACCGCCTTTCTGGTACCTGTCGTCACCGATGACGTCAGGTAGGTGCTGGATGAGCGTGCCGCCGCGCACGACATTCAAAATCTGCGCTCCGCGGCAGATGCCCAAGAATGGAAGGTCACGTTCGAGGGCAGCGCTGAGAAGTGCATCCTCGAGAGCGTCACGGTCAAGGCGAGGCTCGTCCGTGGTGGGATGCGCTGTCTGCCCGTACCGCGCCGGGTTCACGTCTTTACCCCCGCAGATGATCAGGCCATCGAGCCCGTCGAGGATTCGGTTTGCCCCGGCATCGTCAATCGCCTGCGGTGGGATGAGCACGGCAATGCCACTGGCACGGTTCACTGCATCGAAGTAGACCTTGGGCAGAAAAGACGCGGGAACATCCCACACGCCGGTCTTGGACTGCTCGAGGTAGGTGGTGAGACCGATGACCGGGCGTTCTATTTGGCTAGAGTCGCTCGAAACCACGGATGCGCTCCCAGTCGGTGATGGCTGAGTCGAACGCTGCGATTTCGATACGCGCGTTGTTGAGGTAGTGGTCCACCACGTCGTTTCCAAAAGCCTCGCGAGCAATCGTCGACTGAGAGAACAGGGACGCGGCCTCGCGCAGAGTCGAAGGCACGCGAGGCTTGTCGCTCGCGTAGGCGTTGCCTTCCGTGATTGGCTCGAGCTCAAGCTCGTTCTCGATGCCGTGAATACCGGCAGCGATCAGCGCCGCTACCGCGAGGTACTGGTTGACATCTCCACCCGGCACGCGCTGTTCGACGCGCATGGCGTGACCCTGACCCACGATGCGCAACGAGCACGTGCGGTTGTCGACGCCCCACGCCACTGCCGTGGGGGCGAAGCTGCCGTCCACGTAGCGCTTGTAGGAGTTGATGTTGGGGGCGAAGAACAGCGACAGCTCGCGCATCGCTGAAATTTGGCCAGCGAGAAAATGCTTGAACATTGTGCTCATGCCGCGCTCATCCGACTTGTCAGCAAAGACGGCATCACCGTTCTCGCTGCGAAGGCTGATGTGGATGTGGCAGCTGTTTCCCTCGCGCTCGTTGTATTTCGCCATGAACGTGATGGCTTTGCCGTGGTCGTCAGCGATCGCTTTAGCAGCGTGCTTGTAGATCGAGTGGTTGTCGCAGGTCGCGAGAGCCTCGTCGTAGCGGAAAGCAATCTCTTGCTGTCCGAAGTTGCACTCGCCTTTCACGCCCTCGCAGTACATTCCCGAGGCGTCCATCATGTTGCGAATATCGCGCAGAAGAGGCTCCACGCGAGTGGAGGCAAGAAGGTCGTAGTCGACGTTGTAGTCGGTGGATGGCGTCAGCTCGCGGTAGCCCTTGGCCCAGGCTCCACGGTAGGTCTCGTCGAAGACGATGAACTCCAATTCGGTGCCCACGAACGGAACGAGACCCATCTTGTGCAGGCGAGCAATCTGCTGACGCAGGATCTCGCGAGGCGAGTGGGCAACAGGTGAGTGATCGAGCCACTGCATGTCGGCCATCACGAGAGCGGTCGAGGGCAGCCAGGCCGCGCGGCGCAGAGTGCTCATGTCGGGCTGCATCACCATGTCGCCGTAGCCACGTTCCCAACCGGCAGAGGCATATCCATCGACGGTGTTCATGTCGACGTCGACGGCGAGCAGATAGTTGCAGCACTCTGCCCCGTGGCTGGCGATGTCTTCGAGAAAGAGGCGGGCCGACACGCGCTTGCCGACCAGTCGGCCCTGCATGTCAGTGAAGGCAACGATGACGGTGTCAATCTCGCCAGTCGAGACCTGTGACTCGAGCTCGGCCAGCGTGAGCAATCCCTTATTTGAGGACATTAATTCTCTCTCCTTTGAGATTGGAATCTCCACAATTAGAGCATAGGGGCGACATCTCATGTGAGGTATCGCTTGCTCTCGAGCGCTTACCGCTCAATAAAAAATCTTCAAAGCATGTTGTTCATCCCGAACCAACCAATATGCTCGTGCCAAGGAAACTCACAGTGTTGTGTGCATCGGTCGACGATGTTCGGTGTCGCATCACCTGATTGATAAGGACATCTGGATGTCAAAAGACACCTTGAAAGTGTCGGGCGTGACGTACACCACGGCCGACTCCAAATATTTTGAGAAGCGCACTCTCAAGCGCACAGCCGGCGCGTTCGGCCTGTGGGGCTTGGCAATCGCTGCCGTTATCTCCGGAGACTTCTCCGGCTGGAACTTCGGTATCGGATTTGCCGGCTTCGGCGGAATGCTGATTGCGTTCGTCCTGCTGATCTTCATGTACTACGGAATGATGTTCAGCATTGGTGAAATGTCCAGTGCGATGCCTCACTCAGGTGGCGCTTACTCGTTCGCTCGTTCGGCAATGGGGCCGTGGGGTGGGCTGGTAACGGGACTCGCCGAAACGATTGAATACGTGGCGACCACCGCGGTTATCGTGTTCTTCTCGGCCTCCTACGCAGACAGCATCTTTGCGACACTTCTCGGGACGCCTGAGGGTGAGCACGTTCTCCCCATGTGGCTCTGGTACATCATTCTCTACGTCGTATTCGTCGCATTGAACGCTGCTGGTTCGGCCATCTCATTCAAGTTCGCCATCGTGGTGTCGATCATCTCGATCGCCATCTTGGTCTTCTTCGCGATTGCGTCGTTCGCATCCGGAAAGCTGGACTTCGGATCGTTGTGGAACATCGCACCCGAATCCGGCCAATCCACGTTCCTGCCACACGGCGTCATCCCGATTCTGTTTGCTCTTCCCTATGCGATGTGGTTCTTCCTCGGCATCGAGGAGCTGCCGCTAGCGGCTGAAGAATCACGCAACCCGGTGCGGGACATTCCTCGTGCGGGACTGATTGCCCGCACGACCCTGATCCTCACCGGTATTGCCGTTCTGTTCCTCAACACCGCACTGATCGGTGCGGAGAAGGCTGGCTCGGCGGGTGAGCCCCTGCTCGACGGCTTCCGTGTGATGTTTGATGACAAGTGGGCCGCCGTCCTGGCTCTGTTCGCCCTCATCGGTCTACTGGCATCGCTCCAGGGCATCATGTTCGCCTACGGACGCAACATGTACTCGCTCTCGCGCGCAGGCTACTACCCCAAGTTCCTGTCGCTCACGGGCAAGCGTCAGACCCCCTGGGTTGCACTCATCGTGGGTGCCGTCATCGGGTTCGTTGCGCTCATCGTGGTCGACTACCTCGTGGCGGTTGACCCCAATGGCGCCGGTGCAACCGGTGGTGCGATCGTCTTGAACATCGCCGTATGGGGTGCAGTGATTGCCTACGTCATGCAGATGTTGTCGTTCATCATTTTGCGAAAGAAATTCCCCAATGCGAACCGCCCCTACAAGAGCCCATGGGGTATCACTGGTGCTGTCATCGCCGGTGTGCTCTCGCTCGCAATTTTTGGTGGATTCTTCATCAACGAACCTGCTCGTCCCGCGATTGTGGCCATCGCCGTGGTCTATGTCGTGATTCTGCTGGCCTTCGGATTGTACGGGCGCAAGCGCCTGATCCTCTCGCCTGAAGAGGAATACGCAGTCTCGGGCGGCCTGCACGGAGACCCGCAGGCGGAAGGCTACGGAGGTAAGGTCGAAGCCGAAATCCTCGCGATGGACGGCGTCGACGAAGACAAGTAACACCATCGTTGAAGGGAGGGTCGGATTTTCCGACCCTCCCTTTGCGTTGCTCGGTAGGCTCAGAGCATGACCGACTTCGCATGGCGCAAGGCCCAGCTGGAGGGCATGCGGCGCATGCTCACCGAACGTGAGGCCGATTTTGTCGAAGCGCTGCGGGTTGACCTGGGCAAGCACCCGGTTGAGTCGGAACTCACCGAAATCGGCTTCGTTCTCACTGAGATCAGCCACGCCTTGCGCCACCTGAAAAAGTGGATGCGCCCGCGCCGGTTTCGCACCCCACTCGCGCTTGCTCCGGCCAGCGCCAAGCTGCTGCCCGAACCGCTCGGTCACGTTCTCATCATCGCCCCGTGGAACTACCCTCTCCAGCTGTGTCTCGCCCCGATGGTCGGTGCCCTGGCCGCCGGAAACTCCGTAACCCTCAAGCCGAGCGAAATCGCTCCGGCCACGAGCGCGGCTCTGGCCCGCTGGATTCCTCAGTACCTCGATCGTGAGCGCGTCTACGTGATTCAAGGGGGCATCCCCGAAACCACCGTTCTGCTCGAGCAGCCGTGGGATCACATTTTCTATACCGGCAACGAAACGGTCGCCCGAATCATCGCGACGGCTGCGGCCAAGCACCTCAGCCCGACCACCTTCGAGCTCGGCGGCAAGTCGCCCACGTTTGTCGATGCCTCCGGTGATCTGCGCGCCGCCGCCAACCGCATCGCGTGGTCAAAGTTCGTCAACGCGGGTCAGACCTGCGTCGCGCCCGACTACGTGCTCGTCACCCCGGATGCTCGCGAGCGATTGCTCGCTGAACTGGATGCCGCGGTTACGCGCTTGTTCGGCGCTGACCCTCAGGCCTCCGAATCCTACGGTCGCATCGTGAGCGACAGGCACTTCGTTCGGCTCACGGCATTGATGAGCGGCAAGAAACCGGTTGTCGGCGGAACGAGCGACGAGAAGTCGCGCTACATCGCGCCGAGCATCCTCACCGATGTGGTGCCTGAAGACGTGCTCATGCAGGAGGAAATCTTCGGACCGATTCTGCCGGTGCTCACTGTTGCTGACGCCGCCGAGGCGATTGCCTTCATCAACGCACGCCCCAAACCGCTCGCGCTCTACGTGTACAGCGCCGACAAGCATGTGCGTCGCGCATTCGAGAGCGAAACGAGCTCGGGCGCCCTCGATGTGAATGTCGGTCTCGTGCACATGAGCGTCCCGGATCTGCCGTTCGGGGGAGTCGGTGCGAGTGGCAGTGGCGCCTATCACGGACGCGTGTCTTTCGAACGGTTCAGCCACCTGAAACCAGTGGTTTCCAAACCGTTGACCCTCGATACCCTCGCGCTCATTTATCCGCCCTACACTGCCAACAAAGCGAAGCTGGCCAAGAACCTTCTTCGTCGCCTGTCTCGATAGGAATCCCAATGCCACTGGATCACGCCGGCAACTTCACCGGAAACCCACACACCATGCCGATTCCCGCGGCGACGAGAACCGAGCACGATTCACTCGGCGACGTGCAGGTGCCGATGGGTGCCTTGTGGGGCGTGCACACCGCTCGAGCCCTCGAGAACTTTCCTATCGCTCGCCGCCCGATCTCGGTCTTTCCTGAACTCATCACGGCCTATGCCTGTGTCAAGCAAGCCGCGGCTCGCGCTAACAAAGAACTTGGCGACCTCGACCCCGCGCTCGCCGGCGTCATCGATGACGTGTGCCAAGAAATCATCGAGGGCCAGTGGCACGACCAATTCGTGGTTGGTGTGATCCAGGGCGGCGCTGGAACCTCAACCAACATGAACGTCAACGAGGTCATCGCCAACCGAGGTCTCGAGATTCTTGGCAAGCAGCACGGTGACTACGACTCGTTGCACCCCATTGACGATGTCAACCGCAGCCAGTCCACGAACGATACTTACCCGACGGCGGTGAAGCTGTCGCTCGCCTTCGCGCTTCAGACCTTGCTCGACCAACTCACCCAGTTGCGCGATTCGTTTGCCGCCAAGGGCGTCGAGTTCACGCACATCCTGAAAGTCGGTCGCACGCAGCTTCAAGACGCCGTGCCCATGACTCTCGGCCAAGAATTTCATGGCTTTGCGACCACGCTCACCGAAGACATCGATCGCCTCAAAGAAACAATCTGGATGCTCTGCGAGGTCAACCTCGGAGCAACCGCGATTGGAACGGGCATCACTGCGAACCCGAAGTACGCGCCGTTGGTCGTCAAGCACCTCAGCGACATCACCGGGCTGACAATCACGAATGCGCCAGACCTCATCGAGGCAACGAGCGATGCCGGTGGCTTCATGTCGTTCAGTGGAACGCTCAAGCGTTCGGCCATCAAGCTCTCGAAGATTTGTAACGACCTGCGCTTGCTGTCGTCGGGCCCGCAGGCGGGACTTGGCGAGATCAACCTGCCCGCACGTCAGGCGGGTTCGTCAATCATGCCCGGCAAGGTGAACCCCGTGATTCCCGAGGTGGTGAACCAGGTCGCCTTCGCGATTGCTGGCACTGATGTCACCGTGACGATGGCGGCCGAGGGTGGACAGCTGCAGCTCAACGCCTTCGAACCGGTCATCGCTTACTCGCTGCTCACCTCGATTACCTGGCTCGCCCAGTCGTGCCTCACTCTGCGGGTGAACTGCGTGGATGGCATCACCGCGAACACCGAGAAGCTCGCGGGGCAGGTGGCGACGAGTGTTGGTGTCATCACGGCCCTCATCCCCATCATCGGCTACCAGGAGGCAGCTGATCTCGCCAAGCTCGCGCTCAAGACGGGCCGCCCGGTCGCTGACCTCGTGGTTGAGGCGGGGCTGATGACCCGTGAAGCAGTCGAGGCGGAGCTTGCGCCTGCGAAGCTCGCCGGTGACGCCGAAGCACCTCGGTAGTCTTGACTCGTGAGTACTGCAGCTGAGGTCGTCCACGCCCGTATGAAGACGGTTCCCGATTTTCCTTCAGCCGGCATACTTTTTCGCGATCTCACCCCGGTCTTTGCCAACGGCCCCGCTTTTCGCGCGGTCGTCGACGGGCTGATTGAACCTTTCACGGGTCTGTTCGACGCTGTCGCCGGACTTGAAGCGCGTGGGTTCTTGCTTGCCGCCGCCGCATCCATCGACGCTGGCGTTGGCGTGCTGCCAATTCGCAAGGCGGGCAAGCTCCCTGGCGAGACGCTCAAGGAAACGTACGACCTTGAATACGGTCAGGCCACGTTTGAGGTCAGCCCCGACGCGCTACCCAAGGGTTCGCGCGTGCTCATCATGGATGACGTTCTCGCCACCGGCGGAACCATCGGCGCATCCATCGAACTGATCGAGCGCGCGGGCTGGCAAGTCGTGGGTATCGCTGTCGTTCTTGAGATCGAAGCGCTCGCCGGCCGCGCGCGCCTCAACCACCGTCCCATCCACTCACTCGTCAAGGTATAACTCATGCTTGCTCTTCCTCCCATCGGCTTCGGCACGTACCTCATGCGCGGCGAAGAGTGCATTACCGCCGTGCGCGAAGCCATCGACACCGGTTACCGACTCATCGACACGGCAGCCCTCTACGACAACGAGCAGGATGTCGGGCGTGCCATTCGCGAGTCGGGCATCCCACGCAATGACATTTTTGTGACGACCAAGATCCGCGGACGCAACCACGGCTTCGACGAAGCCCAGGAGGCCTGCCGCGAGAGCCTGCGCAAGCTCGACATGGACTACGTCGACCTGTTATTGATTCACTGGCCGAACCCGCAGAACGATCGCTACATCGACACGTGGGAAGCCATGGTCGAACTCAAAGAGGATGGGCTCGTCGCCAACATTGGTGTCTCGAACTTCACCCCGTCGACGCTTGACCGCATCATCGAGCGCTCGGGTGTGACTCCCGCGGTGAACCAGATTGAGCTGCACCCCTACTTTCAGCAGGAGCACATGCGCGAACTTCACGCGAAGCTCGGTATCACGACTCAGGCGTGGAGCCCGCTCGGCCGCAAGAGCGATCTGCTTACCGACCCGGTTCTGGTTGATATCGCCGAGCGCCACGGTGTGAGCGCTGCTCAGGTCGCTCTGCGCTGGAGCATCCAGATCGGTAACTGCCCGATTCCCAAGTCGACCTCGGCCGCCCGAATCGTGCAGAACTTCGACGTGTTCAGCTTCGAGCTCAACGAGGGCGACATGCTCGCCATCGCGACACTCGAAAAGGGAAGCCTCAGCAGCCTCGACCCCGAGACCGCCGAAGTTCTTTAGGCGGTTCTAGCCGCCCATTCCGCCATCGATGCGGAAGATGGTGCTCGTCACGTTCCGCGAGTGCGGGCCGGCGAGGTAGAGCATTCCGTGGGCGATGTCATCCATGGGGATGTGGCGTCCGAGTGGAATCATCGTGTCAAAGATGGCGTTCGCATCCGTCGCGGCCTGGCCGGTGATGCGCTCTTCGAAACTGGTCTGAAACTCGTTGTCGACCGGGCCCGGGTTGATGGTGTTCACGCGGATGCCACGCGGCGCGTAGTCGGCAGCGAGCGAGCGCATGAGCCCAATCTGCGCGTGCTTGGCCGTGCCATAAGCGGCAACCTGCGGGGTGCCGACGAGACCAGCGACGCTCGAGGTGATGATGATCGAACCACCGTCGGGAACATGGGGGAGAGCTGCCTGAATCGTGTGGAAAGCACCGACCACGTGCACCTTGAGCACGCGCTCGAACCCGTCGAGTGGGTACTCGGTGAACGGAGCCGCCGGGCTCGAGATGCCGGCGTTGGCAATCACGACATCGATCGGGCGTCCGCCTGCGGTGGCGACGGCAACGGCGGCATCCACCTGCTCGCGCACGGTGACATCGCACGCGTTGACCGAGCCACCGGTGGGGCCCACGACGCGGGCGGCGGCATCCAATTTCTCACCCGGGAGGTCGAGGATGTGCACGCTGGCACCCTCGTTCACAAACAGGTTTGCCGTGGCAAGGCCAATGCCGCTCGCGCCGCCGGTCAGAAATACGTTGAGTCCGTCAAGTTGTCCCATGACGGTTACGGTAGCGAAGTCTCAGCGCATCGGCATTGTCTTGCGGTGCACGATTATGCGGTTGAATGGAGGCATGTCTGACGCAAACCTTTCCAAGCCAGTAATCGACCTCGCCGAGATTGCCGCTTCGTACGAAGACGCACCCATCGAGCTCACCATCGTTGACCTCGTTGAAGGTTCCGGCGCCGAAGCCACACCCGGTTCGACCGTTGACGTTCACTACGTCGGCGTGGAGTACGAAACCGGTGACGAGTTCGACGCGTCGTGGAACCGTGGCGAGTCGATCAACTTCCCACTCGCTGCCCTCGTGCGCGGCTGGCAAGAAGGTATCCCCGGCATGAAGGTCGGCGGTCGTCGCATGCTCATCTGCCCGCCCATGTGGGCCTACGGTCCCGCCGGTGGCGGACACTTCCTCTCGGGCAAGACCCTCGTTTTCGTCATCGACCTGCTGGGCGTCAACTAACGTGACCGCCCCCGCGGTGGATGCCTCGCGCATCCGCTGGTCTGTCGACCCCGCCCGTCTTGCCACCGAGCTCGACGGCAAGCGCTTGCTTCTCGTTCTGCACGGTTATGGCTCGAACGGGGATGACCTGTTCGGTCTGCGCGAGTACTTGCCGGGTGACTTCGTCATCGCCGCACTCGAAGGTCTCGAACCCACCCCAAACGGCGGCTGGGCCTGGTTCCCCATCACGGTCAACCCGGCAACGGGGGAGTTGCAGCGTGATTCCGCCGATGTCGATGCGGCGAGTGAGTCGCTGCTCGCCTGGCTCACCGAATTGGATGAACAACTGACGCCCGTGCTCGGCGAAGTGCCCATCTCACTGCTCGGTTTCTCGCAGGGTGGCGCGATGTCTATTGAGCTGTTGCGTCACGCACCCAAGCGGTTCGACTCGGCTGTGGTTCTCGCCGGGTTCGCCGTGCCACATGACTCTGCCGAATCAACGGCACGCGATGCTGCGCTCGCCGCGGTCAAGCCGCGCGTGTTCTGGGGTCGCGACCCTCACGACCCGGTGATTTCACCGACGATGATTGACTTCACCCGTCGCTGGTTGCCTGCACACACGAACCTGGATGCGCAGCTGTACAGCCACGTAGGTCACAGCATCTCGCTCGAAGAACTCGACGACGTACGCGCCTTCCTCGCTGGTTGAGCCTGTCGAAACTTAGTCGCGAATCTCAATTCGCTTGATGCGCGCGGCAGCCCCGCCTACGACGATTAGTCGCGAGGGCGCGATGCCGAAGTGCTCGGCCAGCGCCTTGATGACACCCTGGTTGGCCTTGCCGTCAATCGCTTTCTCCTTGACGTAGACCACATAGTTGCCGTCAGCCTCTTCGACCAGCGGGCCGCGTGTTGAGCCGGGCTTGACGTGAACGGTTATTTTCTGGGCGTCCATGGTGACTCCTAGAGAAGGTTGAACCGGCGACCGCGGAGTTCGGTCGGGGTGATTTCAACCCAAACGTCGTCAATCGAGCCGGCGAAATCGAGAATCGGTAGCGAGTCCAAGGCCACACGCTCATCCGCGCCAACCGCCCGAGCGTTGCCCAGCGCGACGACGCTCCAGGCGTTGTCTACCTCTTGCCAGGCGGCTTCGAAGGCAACGGCTTCACCGTCAACTTCGGTGAGCAGGCGCGAGCCATCACCGGTTCGAAAGTAAATCTTGCCCGCGTGCACGACATAGCTCACGGGGTGGAGGTCGGGTTGCGCCGACTTATGCGACGCCACGCGACCGAGCCGCACGCCAGAGAGCAGCTCCCACGATTCGTGGGCGTCCAGCTTGCTGATCGGGTTAGTGCTCATGAGTGTTAGTTGTAGCGGTTGCCCTCGTCGACCGAGGGAAGGAACATGAATACAAGGAGGATGATCGAACCAACGCTCGGCACGAGCTGAATCCACCACCAGGCACCCGAGAAATTGATGTCATGGAGGCGTCGCACCTCGAGAGCGATGCTGGGGATGAACAGAGCCAGCTGCACGAGCCCGAGAAGCACCGACGCGACCGCGAGAAGAGGAATTGTGGCCGGGTCAATGTTGCGGTCGGCGGTTGTCGCACCAGAAGCGATGGCGATGCCCAGAGCGGTTCCAAAGAAGATTGCGAACGGGATGTTCACTAGAAAGTGGAAGAGCACCCAGTACCAGTAGCTGGAGCGTGAAGCGCGTCCGTTGAAGTTGGCGTAGTTGGCGAATCCGCTCGAGACAGCTTGTCCGAAAGTCATGTCAAACCTCCCGTGGTTTTTTGCAAGCCTACCCCTCTGATAGTCTTGACAGGTTGCCGTCTAACGGCCGCGGATACAGAGCGCCAGAGCCACGAGGGTTCGGGCACCGCGCAACGAGAACGAAAGGGATATCTATGGCTCTTCCTGCAGATGTCAAGAAAGCAATCATCGACGAGTACGCAACCCACCCCGGTGACACCGGATCTCCTGAAGTTCAGGTTGCCCTGCTCACGAAGCGCATCAAGGACCTCACCGAGCACCTCAAGGAGCACAAGCACGACCACCACTCGCGTCGTGGACTCCTCCTTCTCGTCGGTCAGCGCCGTCGTCTGCTCGGCTACCTGTCCGACATCGACATCAACCGCTACCGTGCTCTCATCGAGCGCCTCGGTATCCGTCGCTAATCGCGATTACACGTCACGAAACTGGCCGTCCCCACCCGGGGCGGCCTTTTTCTTTCCCCAGTTGGATGTGCATGCAATAATGCATGCATGAAGAACGTGCAGATTCGGGATGTGCCCGATGACATCCACGCCACTCTCGTTGCCCGCGCCGAGAGCGAGAACAAGTCTCTCCAGACCTACCTAATGGAGCTCATTTCCGACGAAGCTCGCAAGGCCCGCACGATCTCGTTCTTGCGCGAGCTCGCCGCAAAGAACACCGGTCCTGAGAAAATCACGACGCAAGAAATCGTGGACATCATTCGCAAGGGCAGAGACGCCCATTGATCGTTCTCGACGCGTCAGCCGCGGTCAAGCTCATGACTAGGCACCCCGATTTGGGGGCAGTGCTCGACATCGTCCTCGGTAACGACGACGGCAACATTCATGTACCCGGTCATTTCGTTGCCGAGGTGCTGAGTGCACTGAGGGGGCTATATATCAAAGGTGCGTTCAACCGCTCAGGCTTCCTAGAACTCGCTTACGAACTTGATCGGTTTGACTTCGTCACGCACTTTTCGGCCCCACACATCGTTCGCATTGCTCAGCTCGCAGACAACGCAACCCCCTATGACGCCGCCTACATCGTCCTCGCTGAAGAGCTCGACTGCCCGCTGGTGACGTCCGATAACAAGCTCGCCGACATTCCGGGATCACGCGCAAAGGTGCTCATTGTCTGAACCCCTGCTACCCTAGAAAGCGGAGTAGCAAAGTAGTTCGCTGGTCCTCGGTGGTGGTTTACCAAACATCTTCATGGTTTGGTGCTCTTCTACTGGTGGCCAGCACGAAGCTTTCAGATACATTCGTGCATTTTCACGCTTTCGCTCTGCGAGCGTCGTACTTACATTGCAACTCCTGATGTATGCGTCGGATCCACACGGGATGCCGACACTAAACAAAGGAGAAAGACCTCAATGGAAGGTCCCGAAATCAAATTCGCCGAAGCCGTTCTCGATAACGGTAAGTTCGGCAAGCGCACGGTCCGCTTTGAGACCGGTCGTCTGGCACAGCAGGCACAGGGTGCCGTCGCTGCCTACCTGGACGAAGAAACCATGCTGCTCTCGGCCACCTCGGTCAGCAAGCAGCCGAAGGATCAGTTCGACTTCTTCCCCCTGACCGTGGACGTCGAGGAGCGCTCGTACGCTGCTGGAAAGATCCCTGGTTCGTTCTTCCGCCGCGAAGGACGCCCCTCGACCGAGGCCATCCTCGTTTGCCGTCTCATCGACCGCCCCCTGCGCCCGTCATTCGTTGACGGTCTCCGCAACGAGGTTCAGATTGTTGTCACGGTTCTCTCGATCGCTCCCGGTGAGTTCTACGACGCACTGGCAATCAACGCCGCTTCGGCCTCGACCCAGCTTTCGGGTCTGCCGTTCTCGGGCCCGGTTGCCGGTATCCGTATGGCGCTCATCGACGACCAGTGGGTTGCATTCCCGAACGTCGAACAGCTCAAGGATGCTGTTTTCGACCTCGTCGTTGCAGGTCGCGTTGCTGGTGACGACGTCGCCATCATGATGGTTGAGGCTGAGGCCACCGAAGGTTCATGGGACCTCATCAAGTCCGGCGCAACCAAGCCCAACGAGGCTGTCGTTGCTCAGGGTCTCGAGGCATCCAAGCCGTTCATCAAGGCTCTCGTCAAGGCTCAGGAAGAGCTCGCTGCTCAGGCCGCCAAGGAGCGCGTCGAGTACCCGGTCTTCATGCCGTACAACGACGAGGTCAAGGCTGCCGTTGAAGGCATCGCCAAGGCTGAGCTCGAGAAGGTCTACCTCATCGCTGACAAGATCGAGCGTCAGAACGCTGACGACGAGCTCAAGGCACGCGTCAAGGACGAAATCGCTGCTGCGGTTGAGGCCGGCAAGCTCGGTGAAGAAGCTAACGCCCAGGTGAGCGCCGCTTACAAGTCGGTCACGAAGGACGTCGTTCGCGGTCGCATCCTCACCGAGGGTGTTCGCATCGACGGTCGTGGCCTGCGCGACATTCGTTCGCTCGACGCCGAGATTCACGTCATCCCGCGTGTTCACGGTTCGGCAATCTTCCAGCGCGGTGAAACCCAGATCATGGGTGTCACCACGCTCAACATGCTCAAGATGGAGCAGCAGATTGACTCGCTGTCGCCGATCACGAGCAAGCGCTACATGCACCACTACAACTTCCCGCCCTACTCGACTGGTGAGACCGGTCGTGTGGGTACCCCCAAGCGCCGCGAAATCGGTCACGGCTTCCTCGCCGAGCGCGCTCTCGTTCCGGTTCTTCCGGCACGCGACGAGTTCCCCTACGCGATTCGTCAGGTATCAGAGGCTCTCGGATCGAACGGCTCGACCTCGATGGGTTCGGTGTGTGCATCCACGCTCTCGCTGCTCAGCGCAGGTGTTCCGCTCCGCGCACCCGTTGCCGGTATCGCCATGGGTCTGGTCAGCGACCAGGTCAACGGTGAAACCCGCTACGCAGCGCTGACCGACATCCTCGGCGCAGAAGACGCACTCGGTGACATGGACTTCAAGGTCGCCGGTACCGCGGACTTCATCACCGCGATTCAGCTCGACACCAAGCTCGACGGTATCCCCGCATCGGTGCTGGCTGGCGCTCTTGACCAGGCCAAGGAGGCTCGCACCACGATTCTCGGTGTGATCAACCAGGCCATCGACGGTCCTGACGAGATGGCTCCGACCGCTCCGCGCGTGATCAGCGTGCAGATTCCGGTCGACAAGATCGGTGAGCTCATCGGTCCCAAGGGCAAGACCATCAACGCCATCCAGGACGAGACCGGCGCTGACATCTCGATCGAAGAAGACGGAACCGTGTACATCGGCGCTGTCGACGGTCCGTCAGCTGAAGCTGCTCGTGCCCAGGTCAACGCGATCGCGAACCCGCAGAACCCCGAGATTGGTGAGCAGTTCCTCGGAACCGTCGTCAAGCTCGCTACGTTCGGTGCGTTCGTATCGCTGCTTCCTGGCAAAGACGGCCTGCTGCACATCTCCGAGGTGCGCAAGCTCGCTGGTGGCAAGCGCGTCGAGAACGTCGAAGACGTGCTCAGCGTTGGACAGAAGGTTCTCGTTGAAATCACCAAGATCGATGACCGTGGCAAGCTCTCGCTCGCACCGGTTCTCGAAGAGGGTGCTGAAGTCGCAGCTGAAGAAGCAGCCGCCGAGTAGCAAACGACACACGAAAGCCCTCCCTGCTCCGGCGGGGAGGGCTTTCGCCATAGTGTGATGAACATCATGGAATTGATGCGACAACTGGGGCAATCCGATCTCGTCGTTCACCCCGTTGCGATCGGCACCGCCGGCTTTGGTGTGAACATTCCCAGCGCAGTCGCGACTGAGCAGCTCAACACGTTCATTGCGCGCGGCGGCAACCTGGTCGACACCGCCGATTCTTATGCCTCTGGCCGTTCAGAGCAGATCATCGGTACGTGGATGCGCACTCGCGGCAACCGCGACGAAGTGGTGGTTGCGACCCGAGTGGGTAAGCACCCCGATGCCTCGGGTCTGTCTGCACGATCCATCGTGCAGAGTGTGGAAGCCTCTCTCGCGCGGCTACAAACCGACCGCATCGATTTGTTGTACTTTCACGGCGAAGACGTTGATGTTGCTCTTGAGGAGTCGTTGGGCGCTGTTGCTCAACTGATTGCTCAGGGCAAGGTGCGTCACGTCGGAGCCTCGAACTTTTCCGCACCCTCGCTGGTTGAGGCGCGCATTCTTGCCTCGGGAGGGCTGCCTCGATTTGAGGCAGTTTCCCTCGACTACAGTGTGATGTCGCGTGGCGTTCTTGAAGGCGAAATCGAAATGGTCGCGCACGCCCAGCAGATGGGCCTTCTGCCCTATGCGAACTTGGGGTACGACAATATCGGCCGACGTGGCGGACGTATTCTCGGTGAACTCGATGACATTGCGATGAGTCATGGCGTGTCTCTCGCGACCGTCGCGTTGGCGTGGGTATTGGCGCGACCGAGTGTTACCGCCGCCGTCGTAGACGCTGAGTCGGTCACCGACCTGGAGGCGCTGATGCACGCGGCATCCGTGCATTTGACCGGCCCGCAGGATCGCGCCCTCAGTGAGGTCTCACACTAACCCCTCGCGCAACGCTCAGGCACTAAACTCGTCTCGGTATGCCCGGTCCAGTTTTGTTCCCACTCGATGTTCCCGAGATGTCTTTCGCCGTATCTGGCGGGGGAACGATTGGGCGAACCATTCTTCCTTCGGGTGTGCGCATTCTCACCGAATCAATGCCCGGCTCGCTGAGCGCAACCATTGGTTTTTGGGTTGCCGTGGGCTCGCGCGACGAGGTTGAGGCACAGGCAGGCGCCGACGGCTCCCATGCCGGCAGCCTTGGCTCGACACACTTTCTCGAGCACCTCCTGTTCAAGGGCACTCCGACGCGCACCGCATTCGACATTGCCGAAGCGTTCGACTCCGTCGGCGGCGAGCACAACGCGGCGACTGCCAAGGAATACACCTGCTACTACGCCAAGGTGCGCGACCGCGATCTCGAAATGAGCGTTCGGGTGATGAGTGACATGCTCACCTCGAGCCTCATTGATGCGGATGAATTTGAGACGGAACGAGGTGTCATCCTCGAAGAGCTGGCCATGGCAGATGACGACCCGAGCGATGTCGCCCATGAGCACCTAGCCCAGGCAGTTTTGGGGGAGCACCCCTTGGGGCGTCCCATCGGCGGCAACGCCGAGACCATCGAAGCGGCAACTCGTGACGCAGTGGTCGAGCACTATCGAGCCAACTATCGTCCTAACGATCTTGTTATTAGTGCCGCCGGTGCGGTCGACCACAAGACGCTGGTCGCGATGGTCACCCGGGAGCTCGAAGCCGCCGGATGGGATCTCGGAATCGCGGCTGATCCCGTCGCGAGACGCACATTCGCCCGAGCCACGCTTGGAACTTCGGTTGCCCTCGACACGGTCGAGCGTCCCATCGAGCAGGCGAACATTGCAATCGGTTTTCCGGGCATCAATTTCACCGATGAACGTCGCGCGGTCATGTCGGCCATGAGTGGCATTCTCGGTGGTGGAATGTCGAGTCGCCTCTTTCAAGAGGTGCGTGAAAAGCGTGGTTTGGCCTACTCCGTCTACTCCTTCTCATCGGTGTATTCCGATGCGGGAATATTCGGCATGTTCTCTTCCGCCTCCCCGAGCAAAGCCGTTGAGGTGACTCGCGTGATGAAAGACGAGTTTCTCAAGCTCGCCGATTCCGGTGTAACCGCGAGCGAGCTGGCTCGCATCAAGGGTCAGCTCTCTGGCGCATCCGCGCTCGCCCTCGAAGACACCGATACCCGCATGTCTCGCCTTGGTCGCGCCGAGATTGGAAGCGGTGAGTTCTACGACTACGACGCCAGCATGGCGATGCTTGACGCGGTCACCGCGCAAGACATCCATGACCTTGCTGCCGACATTGCCTCCGGCCCCATGTCGATTGTTGCGGTGGGTAAACTCAATGCGGCAGAAATCGAACATCTTGTCGAAGGGGAACGCGCATGATGCACACGTTGCTCCTCGTTCGTCACGGCGAACAGCTCGATGCTGAGCACGGAATCGAAGACGGACCCCTCTCTCCGCGAGGCATTCGTCAGGCGCAGGCACTGGCGGACCGCCTGGGCGGGTTGCCGATTGACAATGTCTGGCACTCCCCACTTGAGCGGGCATGGGACACCGTTCGCGTGATGAAAGAGCGCATGCCTGCGCTTGAGGCCGAGCCATCCGCGTTGCTCATGGACTGCGTTCCCACCGGACTGTTGCCCGAGATGCCGAACAACTACGAGCCCTTTCTGAAATCGTTCACCGATGTCGACTTCGAGGCCGGCGCAGCGCAGATGAGCGACGCTGTGACGGAGTTCCTCACCGTTTCCCGACGGGGACAGACCGATTTGCTCGTGACGCACAACGCCGTCATCTCGTGGCTCGTGCGGGAAGTTCTCGAAGCGCCCGCGTGGAAATGGGTCACGCTGAACCAGGCCAACTGTGGCATTACTGTTTTGCAGCACAAGCCCGGTCGATCCTGGAACCTCGTTGCGCACAATGACCTCGGTCACCTCCCCATCGAACTCCGCACCGGACTCATCGATCCGTACGCCATCTAGCGTGCGAGTGACTCGGTAGGCTGGACGCGTGAAAACTTCAGTCGCAGTCGTCGGTGCCTCAGGCAAGCTTGGTGCTGTCGTGTGCCGTCTTGTTGAGCAAGCCGATGACTTTGAGCTGATTGCGAGCCTGACATCGTCGAGTGACCTCAACGAGATTCTTGCTGCCGATGTGGTGGTTGATGTCTCACTGCCGACTATCTCGCAGGAGGTCGTCGAACTGGCGGTCGCCAACGGAAAGCATGTTCTCGTCGGAACCTCGGGATGGTCAGCCGAGCGCATCGACGCCGTTCGTCCGATCATTGAAGCTCACCCCCAGGTCAACGTGATTTTCATTCAAAACTTCTCGCTCGGCTCGGCGGTAGGAACGCATCTCGCGACCATCGCCGCGCGCTACTTCGAGTCGATTGAGATCGTGGAAGCGCACGGTTCATCCAAGGTGGATTCGCCTTCAGGTACCGCGGTTAACACAGCGGAGCGCATCGCTGCCGTGCGCCAGGGTGATATCAAGGCGCCACACTCGGATCAAACGGCTCGCGGCGAACTCATCGACGGCGTGCCTGTGCACAGCCTGCGCATGGACGGCGTCGTCGCTAAGCAAGACGTAATCTTCGGCGGTGACGGCGAGACCGTCACCATCACTCACACCACGTTCTCCAACCGGTCGTACGAGGCCGGCATCATGGCTTCCTTGCGCGCTGTGCTCACCCGACCGGGCATCACCGTTGGCCTCGACAAGGTCATCGACCTCACCTAAGTTTTCTCGTGGCAACACCTTTTTCTCCAACGTCGCGTTCCATCGCGGGCGTGATTTTCATTTCTGTGATGCTCGTGATTTATCTCGCGCTCACAGTTCAAATCGCAGTGGCACTCGTCACCTCGCACGATGGCATCGCCATCGCCATGGGATGCGCTCTCTTCGTGCTTCCGGTTGTGGGCGCGTGGAGTCTCGTGCGTGAACTTATATTCGGCGTGCAGTCGGCAAAGTTGACCCGTATCCTCGCCGCCGAGGGTCAACTCCCCGAGGATGCACTTCCGCACTTGCCCAGTGGTCGCACCGTGCGCGATGCCGCCGACGAGGCTTTTCCCGCGTACGCGGCCGAGGTCGAGTCTGACCCGCAGAGCTGGCAAGCCTGGTTCCGTCTTGGACTTGCCTACGACGCGTGCGGTGATCGTCGCCGTGCCCGCTCTTCGATTCGCAAATCCATCATTCTGTTTCGCCCCTGAAGCCAGTTAGTGTTGCCTCATGTGCACAAGTTTTCGCATGAAGGCTGCTGACGGCAGCGTCTGCATCGGTCGCTCGATGGAGTTCCCCGACATGATGGGAGCGATGATTACGACCATCCCCCGTGGGGTGACTTTCACATCGACTTCGCCATCCGGAGCCGGCTTCAGTTGGACCACCACGCAGGGCGCGGTCGGTATGGATGCGATCGGAAACCCGCAGTACCTCACCGACGGGATCAACGAGTCGGGTCTCTACGCGGGTGTGCTGTACATGCCAGGATTCGCCGACTATCAAGACCCGACGGGTGTAGACCCCACAAATGTGATCTCGAACCTCGACCTCTGCAACTTCGTTCTGACTACGACCACGAGCGTCGCTGAGGCATGCGAGGCGGCCGCGAGTGTGACCGTGTGGGGTGAGACGAACGATCTCATTGGTGGCGTGCCGCCAATCCACCTCGTTCTGCACGATCGCAGTGGTGATTCTCGCGTCATCGAATTCGTTGCCGGGCAACAGCGTGTGATGGCCAACCCGATTGGTGTCGCGACCAACGCTCCCTACCTCGACTGGCACTACAACAATCTGCGGCAACATATGCCTGGCCTTCACTCGGCCAATCCCGAGCCGACCTCGATCGAGGGTGTTTCCTTGCCGCCTCTCTCACAGGGACAGGGGCGCTTGGGTGTGCCGGGCGATGGCAGTAGTCCCTCGCGGTTCATCTCTGCGGCCACGTACGTGCGCGATGTCATTCCAGCAGCTACCTCTGCCGAACAAGAGATGGTCGTGCTGCACACGCTCAACAACTTCGATATACCGAATGGTGCCATGACGGGGACGGGTGTGGCTGGTCGTCCGCAGAATGATCAGACGACCTGGATTTCGATCTCGTCACTCGCAACGTTGCGTTACATCGTCCGCGTGCAGACCAACCCAACCCCGGTAGTCGTCGACCTCAAGACAACCGACTTCTCGTCTGGCGGCCCGCGTCAGGTGACCATTTCCAATGGTGATTTTTCCCCGCTCGTCGTCTAAACCAAATATTCCATAAAGCGTGCGCGCAGTGCCAAGTGACAGGGCGTCGGCAGATTGACAATGGTGACATGAGCGAAATGATGAAGTCCCTGCAATACGTAACCGTGGGTGAGCCGCCACGCATCGTCGAGGTGCCCAAGCCCCAACCCGGTCCTGGCGAAGTTCTTCTCAAAGTTACGGCAGCGGGCGTCTGTCACTCGGACGAGTTCATCATGAGCCTGCCCGAGGAGATTGTGATGACGCGCTGGCCGGTGCCGTTCATTCTCGGGCACGAGGGTGCCGGCATCGTTGCCGAGCTCGGTGAGGGCGCAACGGGCGCGAGCATTGGCGACTCAGTGCTCGTCTACGGACCCTGGGGATGCGGCCGCTGCAGCTACTGCGTCAAGGGTGACGAAATGCTCTGTCCGGTTGCGGTACGCGAAAAAATCGCTCCTCCCGGACTCGGGTCGCCTGGTGCGATGGCGGAGTACATGATCGTGGATTCAACCCGCCACCTTGTTCCGTTGGGAGATCTCGATCCGGTAGCGAGCGTTTCGCTCACGGATGCCGCCCTCACTCCCTATCACGCCATCAAAACGTCACTGCCCAAGCTGGGTGCGGGGTCGACCGTCGTCACAATCGGTGCGGGCGGTTTGGGTCACATGGCCATCCAAATCCTCAAAGCCATCACCGGGGCAACAGTCATCACACTTGACATCGCCGCGGACAAGCGCGCCTTTGCCAAAGAGATGGGCGCTGACTACGTTTTCGATTCCAACCCACAAGCCGTGGAGGAGGTCAAACGCCTCACCGGCGGTGTCGGCGCGAACGTCGTGCTCGACTTCGTTGGCATTCAGCCCACCATCGAACTCATGCCGCAACTCGTTGCACCCGGCGGCGACATCCAACTGATCGGTATCGGAAACGGCGTGCTGCCGATCGGGTTCGAATCACTCCCGTTCGACACCAACTTCCGCGGGCCGTACTGGGGTGCCATTCCCGACCTCGTCGAAGTGGTCGAGATGGCCAAGCGCGGCCAAATCAAAGTCGAGTTCGAAGCGTTCTCGCTTGACGATGGTGCTGTGGCTTACGAGCGACTCCACGCCGGCACACTACGCGGTCGGGCCGTTATTGTTCCGTAGTTTCGACTTCCGCTGCGAGAGCAGCGTCGAGGGCTTCATCCACGGTTGTGTGGGTGAATTCGAATCCCGAGTTCACTAAGACAGTCGGGCTGATTTTCTGACTGGAAAGAAGCAACTCACGTCCGGCTGATCCGAGAAGGGCGCGAATTGCGAAACCGGGGGCCGCAAGCCAGAACGGTCGCTTGAGCTTCTGGGCGAGAGCACGACCCGCGTCACCCGAGGTTGCCGGTGTGGGGCCTACCAGATTCACGGGGCCAGAAATGTCGTTGTCAATCACGTGAATGATTGCGCGCACCTCATCCTCGAGGCTGATCCACGGCCACCACTGCCGGCCACTGCCGATGGGTCCGCCGAGAAAAGCTTTAGTGAGCGCGCGCAGGGGAGCAAGCGCGCCACCGTGTTGCGACAGCACGACACCCGTGCGCAGGTAGGCGACACGTGTCTCTTCGGGTAACTCGGTCGCGGTCGCTTCCCACACGCGCACGACCTCGGCCAAGAATCCCGTGCCTGGTTGTGATTCCTCAGTCAGGTCTTCGTCACCGCGCGCGCCATAAAAGCCGACGGCGGAGGCGTTGATGAACGCTGTGGGGGGAGTGCGTGATTGCTTGATCCACGCCACAAGCGTTTTGGTGGCGTCGAGCCTCGAGTAAAGGATGCGCTCCTTGCGTTTACGCGTCCAAGGAATGCGACTGATCGATTCACCGGCGAGATTGATGACCGCGTCATAGTAGTCATCCACCGAAAGCTCGAGAATCACGCCCGGTTCCCAGTGAATCGAAATTTCGGGTCGATCTCCGAGCACAACGTTGGTGTCGCCACGCGTCAACACGTCGACGAAGGCTCCTCGTTCACGCAGCCTTTTCGCAAGCGCTGCGCCGATGAGACCGGTTCCACCGGCAATCAAATAGCGGGGAGTTGTCATAAATCAAGCTCCCTCGAAGTGACTTTAGTTTGCGGTGCCTCGCCCAAGAATACCGGCGCGAACCAACAGCACGTAAATCTGGCAGCCCAGGCAGAACGCGAACACTGAGTTCAAGAAGGCCGCGATGAAGGCGAACGCGGCAGCGACGACGAGGCCGTAAGGAACGCCGACAAGAGCGAGCACGACGCCCACGCCGGTCACGATGAACCCGATGAGTTGAGCGAAAGTCGGCGGCTTTGGGTCTTCGAGCTCAGTCGGTGCCGACAGGCGCGGACGAATGAACTTCTTGAAGATGGCGCCCCACGGGTGCCGCTGAATTCCAGCGAACGCACCCCACGCAAAGATGGCCGTGATCACCACGAGCAGAATAAACGCGGGGTCAGCCACGCGCTGGGCGAGCGTGGTCGGGCTGGTTACCGAAACGCCGCTGAGGCCGAGGAGTACATCCACGGCGAGCAGAATCACCGTGATGGTTGCACCGAAGCGAGGACCGCGGGGGTCAATGCCCGACTGTCCGGGCTTGGCGGCCAGCGGGTTGCTAGATGAAGTAGAGGTCATGATCTCTCCTGAGGGCGATGTCGAGGGCTGAGGAAATTGCGTCGGGTCGGGGTGCGCCACCAATGCGGGCAGCGATGGCTCCCGTCTCGTCGAGAACGAGCGTGGTCGGGGTCTGCAAGATGTTGAAGCTGTTGGCGATGTCCGGGCGGTGGGTGATGTCGATATCCACGTGCTTGATGCCACGCGTGTCATCCGCTGCCTTGGCCAGCAAATCGCGGGTCGCGGGACATTTGGTGCAGAACTCTGACGAGAACTGTACGAGAGTGGCGAAGGATCCGAAGCGGGCTTCAAGACCTAATTCGTCGGGCGTCACCTTGCGGAATCGGTGCACCTCGTGCACGCGCCCCTCGCGAGCGCGCAGTACCACGCCTATGACTGTGGCAACGGCCACCAGTCCGACGAAAACAGCGCCAACAACGAGAGGGTTCATGGTTCTTCGAGGTTACGCCGGATGAATTTTTCTTTCATAAGTGTGACGGTGAGTTACGACTTGAGGCGCTCGCTGCGACGGTAGGGTTGAGTCTCGTGGCTGACATTCAATTCCGTTCTGATGTGACTGTTGAGCTCGTTCGTTCGAGCGCTCATGACTCCGATGTGCTCTTTGCAGCGCGCGTTTCAACCCAGGGTGAACAGACCCTCGAGGAGAGTCGCAAGTCGCCCGCCTCTGCCGAAGAGGATGCCAAGCGCGACAAGGGTCTGATCAACTACCTCATGCGTGACCGCCACGGATCGCCATTTGAGCACAACTCGATGACCTTCTATGTGCAGGCGCCGATCTTCGTGTTCCGCGAATTCATGCGTCACCGCATCGCCTCGTACAACGAAGAGTCGGGCCGTTACCGCGAACTAAACGCGGTGTTCTATGTGCCGGCGGATGACCGCAACCTTGTTCAGCAGGGCAAGCCGGGCGCCTACGACTTCGTTCCCGGAACGCCCGAGCAGGTCGCTCTCACGCAGGAAGCCACCAAGCGCGCTGTGACGGTTGCCTACGAAGAGTATGAGCGCATGCTCGCCGCCGGCGTTGCACGCGAGGTTGCTCGTGGTGTTCTTCCGGTAGCCACCTACTCGTCGATGTATGTGACCATGAACGCGCGCTCACTCATGAATTTCTTGAGCCTGCGCACCAAGCGTGAAGGTACTCACTTCCCCTCGTTCCCGCAACGCGAGATCGAAATGGTCGCTGAGAAGATGGAAGACCTCTGGGCAGAACTCATGCCGCTCACCTATGCGGCATTTAACGAGTTCGGTCGCGTCTCCCCGTAACGTTTCGACATTGCAAGTGCCCGCCCGGTAACCTTGACGGGTGAGTACTCGCGAGAATCCGTTCGGCCAAGTTCTGGTCGCCCTCATCACGCCGTTCCAGCAGGACGGCGAAGTGGCGTGGGATGACGTCGAGAAGCACATTGACGATGTCATTTCGAACGGCGCCGACGGCATCGTGGTTACCGGTACGACCGGTGAAACCAGCACGCTGACCGACGCCGAGAAGGTCAAGCTCGTTGAGATTGGCAAGTCTGTTGCCGGCAACCGCGCGAAGATCATCATGGGTGGTCCGTCGAACGAAACCGCACACGCCATCGAGCTCGTCAAGAAGAGCGAGAAGGCCGGCGCTGACGGCATCATGATCGTCACCCCGTACTACAACAAGCCCACTCAGGCGGGTGTGCTCACTCACTTCCGCATGGTCGCCGACGCGAGCGACCTGCCGGTCATCATCTACGACATTCCTGGACGCTCGGGTATCCCGGTTAAGTACGAAACTTTCCTGCGCCTGGCCAAGCACCCGAACATCCTCGCGGTCAAAGATGCCAAGGGTGACTTCAGTGAGGTGAGCCGTGTGCTCAACCAGACCGACCTCATGTACTTCTCGGGGGATGACGCCAACGTGCTTCCGCACCTCTCGATCGGCGCTGTCGGCCTCATCGGTGTTACGGCTAACATCGCACCCGCTCCGTACCGCGCCATGATTGACGCGGTCAATGCGGGTGACCTCACGACAGCCACCGCGCAGCACATGAAGCTCGAACCGCTCGTGCGCGCAACGATGAATCACGTTCCTGGCACGGTTGCTGCCAAGTACATCCTGCACGGGCTTGGTCGTATTTCGACCCCGCGCGTGCGACTGCCTCTCGTTGGCCCCGAAGAGTGGGAAGCCGCTCTCATCGAGGACGAGATCGCACTGGTTGGCGCACTTGATGGCGTCGACTTCTCCAACTTCCGTCCTGACCGTAACGCTGCCGCTGGTGGCGCACTCCCGAAGATCGCCGGCACTACGCGCTAGCAATCGTCATCGGGCACGGTCACCACTCAAACGAGAAACATGCCCAACGAACTTTTTGATCCGCCCGCTCTTGAACCGGGGACACTCCGCATCATCCCGCTTGGCGGTCTCGGCGAGGTTGGTCGCAACATGGCCGTCTACGAGATCAACGGCAAGCTACTTATCGTTGACTGTGGCGTGCTCTTTCCCGAGGAGTCACAGCCGGGAATCGACCTGATCCTGCCCGACTTCTCGCCGATTCGTGAGCGCCTCGACGATGTCGTGGCGGTCGTGCTCACTCACGGACACGAGGATCACATCGGGGCGGTGCCGTACCTCTTGCGTCTTCGTCAAGACATCCCCCTTGTCGGTTCAGCCCTGACGCTGGCACTCACCGAAGCCAAGCTCAAAGAGCACCGCATCGCGCCCTACACCTTCACGGTCAAAGAAGGCCAGCGCGAAAAGTTCGGCCCGTTCGATCTTGAGTTCATCGCGGTCAACCACTCGATTCCGGATGCACTCGCCATCGCGATTCGCACCGACGCCGGTCTCGTTCTGCACACCGGTGACTTCAAGATGGACCAGCTGCCGCTCGACGGGCGCCTCACTGACCTTCGTGCCTTCGCGCGATTGGGCGAAGAAGGCATCGACTTGTTCTTGCCCGATTCGACCAACGCCGATGTACCCGGCTTCACGCCGCTCGAAAAAGAAATCGGCCCGGTCATCGAGAGCGTGATCCACCGATCCCCGCGTCGCGTAATTGTGGCGAGTTTCTCCTCGCACGTTCACCGTGTGCAGCAGGTACTTGACGCCGCTGTCGCGAACGGTCGCCACGTTGCGCTGCTCGGTCGTTCGATGGTGCGCAATATGGGCATCGCCGAACAGCTGGGCTACCTCAAGGTGCCCGAGGGTGTTCTCATCGATTACAAGAAGGCAGCTGACCTGCCCGACGATCGCATCGTGTACATGTCGACGGGTTCACAGGGTGAGCCGATGGCTGTTCTCGCGCGCATGGCGAATCTCGAGCACCAGATTGAGATTGGCGCGGGGGACACGGTCATCCTCGCGTCCAGTCTCATCCCCGGCAACGAAAATGCGGTGTACCGCGTCATCGACGGTCTGACCAAGCTGGGCGCCAACGTCGTACACAAGGGGAATGCCAAGGTGCATGTCTCGGGCCACGCGGCCGCGGGGGAGTTGCTCTACTGCTACAACATCCTCAAGCCCAGGAACGTCATGCCGGTGCACGGTGAGTATCGTCACCTCTTTGCGAACGCGAAGCTCGCGATGGAGACCGGTGTCAAGCGCGAGAACACCGTATTGGCCGACGATGGCACTGTTGTCGACCTCAAAGACGGAGTGGCCAAGATTGTCGGCCAGCTCGACCTCGGCTTCGTTTATGTTGATGGCTCGGCGGTTGGCCAGGTCACGGATAACGACCTCAAAGATCGGCGAATTCTCGCTGAGGAGGGCTTCATTTCGATCATCGTCGTGGTGGATGCCGCTACCGGCAAAATCATCGTTGGTCCCGAGATTCACGCCAAGGGCTTTGCCGAAGACGACGCGGTCTTTGACGAAGTCAAGCCGGCCATCGCATCGGCGCTCGCAGATGCGGCACACAACGGTGTGCGCGACTCCCATGCCCTGTCTCAAGTGGTTCGCCGCACGGTCGGTCAGTGGGTCAACAAGGGATACCGCCGCCGGCCGATGATTGTGCCTCTCGTCATCGAGGCGTAACTTATCGACACGCGTCGACGCGGAGTCGTATATTGACTACGTGGCGTCAAAGAAGTCAGGTCCAGCAACCCGCGCAGATGTAGCGCGGCTCGCAGGCGTGTCCGCGAGCACTGTGACCTACGCCCTCTCGGGCGAACGCTCCATCTCAGATGAGACGCGCGAACGTGTGCTCGAGGCCATGGCAAAACTTGACTACACGCCAAACGTTATGGCGCAAGGTCTCGCGGGCAAACGTTCTGGGCTTGTCGCGCTTTCGTTCCCCATCGGTGAACGCGGCTTCAACGCATCCGACTTTGAATACGTGCGCGCCGCAACGAACTATCTTGAGCGCAATGGCTTTCAGCTGCTCATGTGGCCGAATGACACTGAAGACACGGAGGCACTGCGCAAGATTGTGTCGCAGAGTCTCATCGACGCGGTGATCCTCATGGAGGTTCGCAATCAGGATCCTCGGGTCGAAGTTCTCAAACAGGCCAAAGTGCCGTTCGTGCTGATTGGTCGAACGGAAGACGAGAAGAACCTCACCTGGGCCGACGCCGACTTCGCCGCGTGGGGGCCACTCGCAATTGATCACCTGGCCGCGCTGGGACACAAGCACATTGCCGTGATTGGACAAAGCCCTGAGTTCTTGGGATTTGGATATGGACCCGTCGTGCGTACCGAGGGCGAACTGTTGCGCTCAGCCACCGAGCATGACATCCGTGTGGATATTTACCGTGTGGACGCCCACCTCCGTGACGGACGCGATGCGGTTGAGGAGCTCCTCACGAAGGATGCCCATCCAACCGCCCTCCTTGGATTCAATGAGCCGGCAATGATTGGTGCGCTCGAGGCGATCTCGGCCGCTGGTCTGCGCGTTCCCGAAGATATCTCGGTCATACACTTTGGTATCTCCGCGGAGTCAGCCGAAGCGACAGTGCCTGCACAGACGACCATCGGTGTTGACGGCGAGAGCCTGTCACTGCGCGCCGCGGAATTCTTGGTTGCTGACATGGCGGATCCATCGCGCGCTCCGCAGCATTACCTCGGACCGGCGGTCTTCATTAACCGCGGCAGCACCGCACCCGCTCCGAGATAACGCTTTATTACGGATTGGTCACGATTCGTGACACGCGCCAACTTTTGGCTTGCGCAAGTCGCACGGGGGAGAGTAAATTCATCACTTGTATCGACGCGCGTCGACAGACCGCGAAGAAACACCTTGAAGCACCAACGAAGTTGCGCGACAAATCGTCGCCAATGAGAAAGGTAAACACTTACATGAAGCACACGACTAAGCGCGGTATGCAGGTAGCTGCATTCGCCGCAGCCGGCGCTCTCGCACTCGGTGGCCTCACGGCTTGCTCGGGTGGCGGCAGCGACACCTTCACTGTCTGGTGGTACGAGAAGGACACCGCCATGGCAACCACGTGGAAGGCTGCTCTTGACGCACTCGCCAAGGCACACCCGAACGTGAAGATCAACTTCCAGCTCAAGACCTGGGACCAGATGCAGAAGAGCGGCGCAGCTGTTCTTGACTCGGACAAGGCACCTGACCTCACCGAGTACAACAAGGGTAACGCCACCGCTGGTGTGGTTGCCGCTGCTGGTCTTCTCGTTGACCTGAAGGACTACTCGGCCAAGTACGGCTGGGACAAGATCCTCCCCGCGTCGGCTCTGGCATTCGGTCAGTACAACGACAAGGGCGTTATGGGTTCGGGCAACCTGTACGGTATCGCTTCCTACGGTGAGTACGTGTCGTGGTTCTACAACAAGGACATGTTCGACGCTAACGGCTGGACCGTTCCCACCACCCAGGACGAGCTCACCGCTCTTCTCGGCAAGATCAAGGCTGCTGGTAAGACCCAGTGCATCGGTGGTAAGGACTACCAGAACGTGCACCTCGCTTACGCTCTGACCCTCTCGGGTGCAGACAAGCAGTGGCTGTCGAACTTCCAGGCATTCACCGGTGACGTTGACTGGACCAAGTGGGGCACCGCTGCTTCCACCATGTCGACGTGGCTGAAGGATGGCTACTTCCCGAAGAACGTCGCTGGTATCTCGGCTGACAACGCAGTTGCAGAGTTCCAGGCTGGCAAGACCTGCCCGCTCATCATGGGTGGTACCTGGCTTGACCAGGGAATGCAGGACAAGATCAAGTTCAACTGGGACAAGTTCAAGAACCCTGGAAACATGAGCGAAGGCTCGGCCGGTAACCTCCTGGTTATCCCGACCAACTCGAAGAACAAGGATCTTGCTGCTGAGTTCATCAACATGATCCTCCAGAAGGACTACCAGAACCAGCTCGGTGAGCTCGGTGGTCTTCCCCTCGCAGCTGACCTCGCGTCGCTGAAGAACCCGCTTGCGGTCAAGACCAACAAGGTATTCGCTGACATCCTCGCCACCGGCGATGGACTCGGCTGGTACCCTGACTGGCCCGTTGCAGGTTACTTCGACATCCAGCTCGCTGCTGGACAGAAGCTCCTTACCGATGGCAACGCTGACGCTTACGTCGCAACCATCAAGGACTTCTACGACAAGAACAAGGGTCAGTAAGTCCCCGCTAGTTAGCTAGCATCGAGAAACCTGGTGCGGGTGAAGCATTGCCCGCACCAGGTTTTCTCACAATAATGAAGTTCCCACGATGAAGTGATTGGAGTATCGATGTCCGCAACAGCAACCCGCGCGGCGCGGTCGCCCCGAACGAAGGCGCCGGCTCTGAGCCCGGCGCAGCGAAAAGATCAGCGAAGCTACCTATGGTTCTTACTCCCGGGCTTCATCCTCTTTGCAGGACTGGTCGGAACCGCGTTCATCTGGAACGTCGTCCTCAGCTTCACTCGCTACAAGGGTGTCGGAAAAGCGCAGTTCATCGGCTTCGACAACTACGTTCGACTCTTTCAGGACCCGGTCTTCTGGGAGTCCTTCCTCCACGCAATTATGTTTATCGGCGCGATGTCGATTCTGCCCACCTTCTTGGGGCTCTTCATCGGCGCCATGATTTTCGACTACATCGCTCCGCGGTTCGGCAACGGCGCCTCCGCCTTCATGCGCGGTGGTCTCTACATGCCGCAGATCGTTCCGCTGACCATCACCGGAATTATGTGGGTCTGGCTCCTCGACCCGTCCACCGGTGTGATCAATACATTCCTCAAGGGGATCAACCCGGATTGGCAGCCCAACTGGCTCGGTGACGCCAACCTCGCTTTCTGGAGCGTCTCGGTGATCATGGTCTGGGTGCAGATCGGATACACCATCGTCATCCTCATGTCGGGTATGGCACGTCTCGACCCGTCGCTCTCCGAGGCCGCTCAGATTGACGGAGCATCGTGGTTCCAGCGGTTCCGCATCATCACGGTCGCCCAGCTTGGACCAGAAATCGGCGTTGTTCTTCTTACCACGACAGTGGCCGCACTGAAGGTTTTCGCGCCGATTTATGTGATGACCGGTGGTGGACCCGGTACCGCTACACAGGTGCCTGCCTACTTCTCGTACGCTGAGTTCTTCAACAACCACCGCGTTGGTTACGGTGCTGCAATTGCAACTGTGCTTGCCATCATCCTGACCATCATGGCCATCATCATCCTCTACGTTCAGACGCGTCAGAGCGAGGGAAGGAACAAGCGATGAGTGAAAAAATCGTCGAGGTCGCTCAAGATGGTTCGTTCATCGTTATGGACGAAACTCCCGCCAAGCCGCTCAAGGCGCGTCGTTCGGAGCTGAAGAAGAAGAGCATCGCTGCATGGATCATCTTCATCGTTCTGCTTCTCGTCGTTGTGGGCTGGCTGTTCCCCTTCTACATGGCGCTCATCAACTCGTTCAAGACCGAGGCCGAGTTCATGGAGGGTGGCCCGCTCGCGTTGCCACACGGCATCAATATTTCCAACATCATCAAGTTCTGGAATGACGTGAACTTCCCGCTCAAGCTCTGGAACTCGGTGCTTGTGTCGGTTGTCTCATCGGCGATTGGTGTCGCTCTGAGTGCGCTCACCGCGTTTGCACTGGGTATCGGTCGCATCCGCGGACGGTTCTGGCTGCTCGCCGTGTTCATGGTGGCCTTCACGATTCCGCAGGAAGCGCTGATCTACCCCTTCTACAAAATCGCCAAGCAGGTCGGGCTCTACGACAGCTTGCTCTCGGTGATTCTCGTCATCGGAATCATGAACATTGCCTTTGGTACGTACATGCTCTCGTCGGTGCTTGAAGAGTTCCCGACCGAGCTTCTCGAGGCGGCCAAGATCGACGGAGCCACGACCTGGCGCATCTTCACGAGCGTGGTCTTCCCAATTCTGCGCCCGACGCTGTTCGTGCTGGCGACGTTCTTCTTCATCTACAGCTGGAACGAGTTCCTGCTACCCCTCGTTCTTCTTCCGTCGAACGACAACCAGACCGTGACACTCGGTCTGGCCATCACGACGGGTCAGTGGACCACCGACCCCACGGCTCGCGCCGCCGCCGCTCTGCTCGGTTCGCTGCCGTCGATTATCTTCTTCTTCATCTTCCAGCGCACCCTGATGCGTGGAGTGACGATGGGATCATCCAAGTAGAGAATTCTCTCGCCCTTCGGTGACGCGACATCTCAGCGTCGCGTCACCGAAGCGGTGGGGGAGTATATTTTTTAGCAACAATCGACGCGCGTCGACAAATGCGCGGGAAACACAAGGAACAACATGGCACTGAGCAATGACCCCAACTGGTGGCGACAGGCTGCGATTTACCAGATCTACCCCCGCAGCTTTGCTGACTCGAACGGTGACGGCCTCGGGGACATCAAGGGCATCACCTCACGCGCGGACTACCTTGCTTCGCTGAACCTTGACGGCGTCTGGCTCAGTCCGTTCTTCCCGTCGGAGCTTGCAGACGGAGGATACGACGTCGCCGACTACCGCAACGTCGACCCCAAGCTCGGCACTCTTGCCGACTTCGACGAGATGCTGTCCGCGTTGCACGAGCGCAACATCCGGGTCTTCGTCGACATCGTGCCCAACCACTCGTCCGACCAGCACGAGTGGTTCCAGGCCGCGCTCAAGGCTGCGCCGGGATCGCCCGAGCGTGACCGCTACATCTTCCGCGATGGAAAGGGCGAGCATGGAGAACTCCCGCCGAGCGACTGGCCCTCGCACTTCGGTCCGAGCGCTTGGACGCGCGTCACTGAGTCCGACGGTAACCCCGGCCAGTGGTACCTGCACCTGTTTGCTCCGGAACAACCGGACTGGAACTGGGACAACCCCGAGGTGCGTGACGACTTCATCGCTACTCTGCGTTTCTGGGCCGACCGAGGTGTCGATGGTTTCCGTATCGACGTTGCCCACGCGCTCACCAAGGACATGAGTGAGCCGTTGCCGAGCATCAAATCCTTCGATCTCGCTGTCGAGGGCTACGACAACCTCCGCACGCTGTTTGACCGCGATGAGGTGCACGAGATCTACAAGACCTGGCGCAAGGTCTTCAACGAGTACAACCCGCCGCGCGTCGCCGTTGCCGAAGCGTGGACCATCACCGAGCGTCGTCCGCTCTACGCCTCTCCCGAAGAGCTCGGCCAGGCGTTCAACTTTGACCTGCTCTCGGCTCCGTGGAAAGCCAAGAAGTTCAAGAAGATCATCGACTTCAACCTCACGTTGTCGGCCGAGTCTGGTTCGTCGTCCACCTGGGTTCTCTCAAATCACGACGTCGTTCGTCACGCCAGCCGTTACGGCCTGCCGCGTGGCACTAACTTCGAGCACTGGGTGATGTCTGATGGTGAGGTTCCTCACCTTCGCCGCAAGCGTGGCGTCAAGCGCGCTCGCGCTGCCACGATGTTGCTGCTTGCTCTGCCTGGTTCGACCTACATGTACCAGGGTGAAGAACTCGGGCTGCACGAAGTGGCTGACCTCCCCGGTCAGGTGTTGCAAGACCCGATTTGGTTGCGCGACGGCATGACCCGCAAGGGCCGAGACGGATGCCGTGTGCCGCTTCCATGGACGAAGGGTGGCTCGTCGTTCGGTTTCGGATCGAACGGCGCGCACCTTCCCCAGCCTGGCTGGTTCGGTGAGTCCTCGGTGGAGGCCGAAGATGGTGTGAGTGACTCGACTCTCGAGCTGTACCGCTCGGCGTTGGGCCTCCGCCGTCAACTCCAGACGGATGAATCGCTCACCTGGCACGAGAGCCCGCGCAAGACGGTGCACTTCTCCCGCCCCGGTGGCTGGCACTCGTTCACGAATTTCGGTTCCCAGGCAGTTGATTTCCCCGGTGGAGAAATTCTGCTCGCCAGCACCCCGTTGAAGAACGGTCGCGTAGTGGGCAACTCCACGGTCTGGTTCCGCGCCTAAACCCAACACTCCCGCGTAATTTCGCGGATTTGTCGGTGCGCACGCGTACCGTAGAGGCATGGCTTCGGGTACCAAAAAATCGTCGCGCGCGTCGGGTAGTTCGCGTGCGCGCACGAGCGCGCCGCGAGCATCCACGTCGCGTACGAAGTCAGCGCCCGGCGCTGTGGAGTACACCGGTTTCGCTCGCTTCTGGATGGCTCTGGCTCACATGACGGGTGGCGCAGCTCGCGTACTCGGACCGGAAAAATTTGCCAAAGACGAGCGACGCGACGGACTGCCATTCGCGCTGGTTCTTCTCGCGATTGTTGGCGCGGTCGTCACCTGGTTTTTGGCCGCGAACGACGTGGCTCAGTGGATGAACCAGTGGACCTTCGGGCTCCTCTTCGGTGTGATTTCTTATGCGCTCCCTGTGGTCATGCTTCTGCTCGCACTGTGGCTCTTCCGTCACCCGAGCTCAATTACGGATAACAACCGTGTCGGCGTCGGAACCGTGCTTTTTCTGCTCGCCGTGTCGGGCCTCGCGGACCTCTTCGGCGGTAGCCCCATGCCGTCAGATCCGGATTCGCTGAATCTGCTGGCTCACGCCGGTGGCGTTTTCGGCTGGCTCGTTGCTGGCCCGCTCGCGTCCGTAATTACGCCGTGGGGCTCGGGCGCGATCATGTTCGCTTTCGCGTTCCTCTCGCTACTCATCCTGACCAAGACACCTCCCACTCGAATCGTCGCGCGCCTCAAGGAGCTGTGGTCATTCCTCGTGGGTGGACACACCGCCGACGATGAAGCGGATGAAGAATTCGTCAAAACCGGGGGACTGCTCGACAGCGCTGCCGCGAGCAAGTTGCCCTGGTGGCGCCGCAACTCGGGCAATCGCGAAGATGAACCGGCATTCGATTCACCCATGGTTCGTGATGGCGACCTCAACCCGACTCGCGAGTTCAACCCTGATGCGATGGTTGTTGAGCTCGAGCAGATCGAAGCCGACATCAATTCGGACGACGTTGCCACGGCACCGATTCCGGTTGCCCTGCCGCCAGCCACTGCGGATGCGCCTGCCGAAGCGAAACCGGCATCGTCACCGCAGATCCCGACAGGGCCTTATCGACTGCCCGCCATGCACGTGCTTGGTGCGGGCGCTCCGCCCAAGGCGCGCTCCGCGGCGAACGACGAAGCAGTCAAGTCCATCTCGGCTGTGCTCACCCAGTTCGGCGTCGATGCCAAGGTCACCGGCTTCAGCCGTGGCCCGACGGTGACCCGATACGAAATCGAACTCGGCCCTGGCGTCAAAGTCGAGCGCGTGACGGCACTGTCAAAGAACCTGGCCTACGCGGTCGCCTCAAACGAGGTTCGCATCCTCTCGCCGATTCCCGGCAAGAGCGCTATTGGTGTCGAGATTCCGAACACCGACCGTGAGATTGTCACGCTCGGTGACGTACTGCGCTCGAACGCGGCGACCAAGAGTACCCACCCGATGACCATCGGTGTTGGCAAAGACGTCGAGGGCGGATTCGTCGTTGCCAACCTCGCCAAGATGCCCCACTTGCTCGTCGCCGGTTCGACCGGTTCGGGTAAGTCGAGCTTTGTGAACTCGATGATCACGAGCATCCTCATGCGATCGACGCCCGCCGAGGTGCGCATGGTTCTCGTCGACCCGAAGCGCGTGGAGCTCGCTCCCTACGCCGGTGTTCCGCACCTCATCACGCCCATCATCACGAACCCCAAGAAGGCGGCCGAGGCGCTGCAGTGGGTCGTCAAAGAGATGGATATGCGTTACGACGACCTGGCTAGCTTCGGCTTTCGCCACATTGACGACTTCAACGAAGCTGTCGTCAACGGAACACTCACGATGCCCGCCGGCAGTGAACGCGTGCTTCGCCCCTACCCGTATTTGCTCGTCGTCGTTGATGAGCTTGCCGACCTCATGCTCGTCGCCCCGCGCGATGTCGAGGAGTCGGTCGTGCGTATAACCCAGCTCGCGCGTGCATCTGGTATCCACCTCGTGCTCGCGACGCAGCGCCCGAGCGTCGATGTCGTGACCGGTCTGATCAAGGCCAACGTGCCCAGCCGTCTCGCTTTCGCGGTAACGAGCGTTACCGACTCACGCGTTATTCTCGACCAGCCCGGCGCTGACAAGCTCATCGGTCAGGGCGACGGGCTCTTCCTGCCGATGGGTGCGAACAAGCCGATCCGTGTCCAGGGTGCCTGGGTATCCGAGTCGGAGATTCACAAGGTCGTCGCGCATGTCACGCGCCAGGCCCAGCCCGACTATCGTGCCGACGTTGCCGCCGCGGCATCGACCAAGGTGATCGACGCAGACATCGGGGATGACCTCGACCTGCTTCTTCAGGCGGTTGAGCTCGTGGTTTCCACCCAGTTCGGTTCGACGTCGATGCTTCAGCGCAAGCTCCGTGTGGGGTTCGCGAAGGCCGGCCGTCTCATGGACCTCATGGAGTCGCGGGAGATTGTTGGCCCGTCGGAAGGCTCCAAGGCTCGCGATGTGCTTGTGTCGCAAGAGCAGTTGCCGCAGGTTCTGGCGAAACTGCGTGGACAAGACACTCCCGCTGCGGCGCCAGCGCCTGCCACCGAGATGACGCGCCCACCGATCGATCTCATCGCGGCCGACCGTGAGGCCGCGATGGAAGGCCTTGAAGAGGTCGACGCCGAGGGTGACGAAGACGCCTGGGGTTTGACGGGGCGCGACTGATGGCAGACTCGACCGCACGCGTGAGCAACTGGAGTACTCCCAACATCATCACGATTGTGCGCATTTTGTTCGCGCCGGCATTCATCTGGATGCTTCTCGCCTCCACCGACTCACCGAGTGACCCGCTGCGCTGGTGGGCTGCTGTGCTGTTCGTAGTGGGTATGGCCACCGACGGCGTCGACGGGTGGATAGCTCGCCGCTACAACCTCATTACTGACCTCGGCAAGATTCTTGACCCCATCGCAGATAAGGTGCTCACCGGCGGTGCACTGATCGGTCTCTCGCTCATCGGCGAACTGCCGTGGTGGGTCACGATTCTGATTCTCGTGCGCGAAGTGGGCATCACTATTTTCCGTATCGCCGTGCTGAGTAAGCGCGTCATTCCCGCATCGCGGGGCGGCAAGCTCAAGACAATCTTCCAATTCCTGGCCATTACCAGCGCCCTTCTGCCTCTGCAGTCCATCTGGGGTGACTGGATGAACGGCGTCAACATCGGCCTCATGACCATCGCATTCGTGCTCACCATCGGTACCGGTGTTGCCTACCTCGTTGAGGCCTGGCTGCACAACCGACCCGGTCGCGCGCACAACTAGGCTCATGCCCGCATCATCCGCAGCCGGCCGCGACAGCGTTGCTGAACTGATTGCGCGACTGACCACGGCGCGATTGCAGGTTGCTGTCGCCGAATCTCTGACCGGTGGTTTGGTTATGACTGCGCTCACGAGCATCCCGGGTGCGTCGGCAGTTGTGCGCGGGGGAGTCGTTGCCTACGCCACCGAGGTCAAGCAACACGTGCTGGGTGTCGATGCCGATTTGCTCGCCGAGCGGGGAGCCGTCGATGCGGATGTCGCGCTCGCCATGGCGCGTGGTGTTCGTGAACTTGTCGGCGCGGATTTTGGTCTCGCGACCACGGGTGTCGCTGGTCCCGACGGACAAGACGGAAAGGCGCCGGGCGTGGTTTTTGTCGCGGTGGACACCCCGTTCGACCATTGGTATCGCGAACTACTTCTCGAGGGCGATCGCGAGCAAATTCGTACACGGTCGGCCGTTGCTGTGCTCGAGTTGTTGACTGAGGTGCTGACAGTTCTCGGTCGCTAGCGCGCCACATTTTGAATATTGTTCAAAATGTGGTTGCATCTCAAGTAACACCAATCGTTACGGAGACTTCATGCGTCGTTTCACTCGTTTTCGCGGCTTTGCCGTTGTTGCTGGCACCGCACTTATTTCGGGTGCTGTTCTTGTTCCCTCGGCGGCATTTGCGGCGTCGCCGCTGTGTGACATCAGTAATGACCTCGACAACTCTTACGAGTGGCTGACCTCCATCTCGGTGGCGGGAACCACGTTCGAACCGCAGATCGGTCCGTCCGGTTACGAGGATGCCGCGACCGTGGCCCCGGCGGTAGCACCCATCGCGATTGAGCCCGGTAAGACCTACTCGGTTTCTCTCGGCGTGGAGACCCTTGTCGACGATGGTGGCGGCCAGACCTGGGTTGAGACCGCCGCGCTGTGGATTGACTACAACGGCAATGGAACGCTTGACGCGAACGAAAAGGTTTTCGCCCCAACGGGTTCGGACATTGCGACCTGGGACCACATTGATCCAAACGATGCAAACTCTGACTACGTCAAGACGTTCACCGGCACATTCACCGTCCCGACCAACGTCGCGTCGGGCAAACTGTGGGTGCGCGCGATGAACTACGACGATGGCTTGACGGACGTGCTCCCGTGTGGTGACGGAGACACGCTCGAGGCGTCTGCCGTTGACTTCCAGGTCGTTACTCCTGCCGCGCTTCCCGACACCGGTCTGGATGCTCGCACGATCGGCCTCGCCGGCCTTGGTGCCCTCATCCTTGGTTCACTTGCCGCGGCTACCGCGGGGCTGCGCCGCCGCCGCGCCTAATACGCTGGACGCATGCCTTCCGCAGCCAGTGCACTAAAAACGCGAGACAAGCTGCTCGATGCCGCGTTTGAGTTTCTCGGCGCAGGGCAAACCGATGCTTCCGTTCATGACATTGCGGCGCGCGCGGGAGTTTCGGTCGGCTCGGTCTATTCGCACTTTGACGATAAGGCTGCGCTATTTGACGCAGCCCTTGCTGCCGCGGTCACACGCAGTATCAACAGTGCGCCCTTCGGTCTGGACGATTTTGACAACCCTGCGCTCGGCGGCATGGCCATGGGGCTGTGGGCGATCCACCGCTTCGAATTTGAACCGGAATTGGCGCGGGCCCTGCTGAGCTCACGCACGAACACTCAATCAGCTCTGGCTTCGGTTTACTCCACCATGGCCCCGCTGATTCGCGAAAGCGTCGCGCAGGGCAAGGCCCAGTGTGACGACGTGGATGCAGTCGTGACCATCGCGGCGGGAACCTACCAGGCGCTGATCTCGGGAATCGACCACGGTATCTATACGGTCGACGATGCCTACCGAACAATATGGCAAGTCGCACGACTCCTCGGCATCCCCGCCGATGATTATGCGGTCGTGGTGGAGCGGATCGAACGCGAAGTCGTTGCTCGTCGGAATAAAGTCAGCGCGGCGACTGTTTCTGATGAGGTCGAGTTTCACTCCCACGAGACACTCAGGTTCCGTTCGGTACCGTGAATGTCAGAGGGAGTGGCTAGGGTAGAGTCACACTCAAGCGAAGGGAGTAACCATGATTCTGGTTCGTCACGAAATCGGTGATGTTCTTCGCGATGTACGTCTACAAAAGGGGCGCACCCTCCGTCAGGTGGCCAGCAAGGCCAGCGTCGCGCTTGGTTACCTCAGCGAGGTTGAGCGGGGCCAAAAAGAGGCGTCGAGTGAAATTCTCGCCGCTGTGGCCGACGCTCTCGACACCCCCATTTCGGTCATCATGGGTGAGGTGGCACACCGACTCGGTGAGCTCGAGCAGATCAGCTCGATCCGCACCATGGCAACCCCGGTGATTCCCGACACCGTTCCCGACGAGCTCCTCGCCGACTTCGCGTCGACCGGCAACAACTAGTTTTTGTCGCACGCTTTCGTGCTCTAGCCTGTCCTCATGCGGCGCAGTGAATTCTTCTATGCCGTCGGAGCTGAATTCGGCGAGGCATATGGTCGCGTCGTGACGTCTGACGTCGTCATCGCTGAGCTTGGCGACCGCACGGCTGACGCTGCGCTCAAGGCGGGAATTCCGGCACGCACCGTGTGGCTTGCCCTCTGTCGGGCGATGGATGTTCCCCCAGTGCGCTGGCATGGTGTTGGCTTGCCCGAGCCAGCCAAGCCGGCTTCTTCGTCTGACGATCTCGCCTAAACGCGACACGCCGAACGCCAGTATTCGAAGAAATATTCGAATAGGCGTAATCTTCTTCACATGACCGGATGTGAACTATTTCTCCACGCGAGTGGCTCGGCGGGCTTCAGTGTCCGTGGCCGTTCGTATGGTCAGAGCAGTTCATTTCCGAACCGCGTCTTGTCGCCCAGCACTGCGCAGCGCCCATCCCGCCCGAGCGTGATGTCTTTCGAGATGTCAGGTAGAGGCCGGCTGGTAGCGGAGCAGCAGCCCGACAGCCTATAGGCGCACTTCCACCTCGATACAGAAAAAGGAGACGGCCATGGCAAACGCCCAAGACCGCGAAAAAGCACTAGAAACAGCACTCGCCCAGATCGACCGACAGTTCGGTAAGGGTTCCGTTATGCGGCTCGGCAGCGATGAACGCGCTCCCGTCGAGGTGATTCCCACCGGATCGGTCGCGCTTGATGTGGCTCTCGGAATTGGCGGTCTGCCTCGCGGACGCATCGTTGAAATCTACGGCCCAGAGTCCTCGGGTAAGACCACTCTCACGCTCCACGCCATCGCGAACGTACAGAAGCAAGGCGGTATCGCTGCCTTCATCGACGCCGAGCACGCACTCGACCCGGAGTACGCCAAAAAGCTCGGTGTCGACATCGACTCACTCCTGGTTTCGCAGCCCGACACAGGTGAGCAGGCGCTCGAAATCGCCGACATGCTCGTGCGTTCGGGCTCGATCGACCTCATCGTGATTGACTCGGTTGCCGCACTTGTTCCCCGCGCTGAAATCGAAGGCGAGATGGGTGACGCTCACGTGGGTCTGCAGGCACGACTGATGTCGCAAGCACTGCGCAAGCTCACCGGTGGTCTCAACTCGACCAACACCACCATGATCTTCATCAACCAGCTCCGCGAAAAGATCGGTGTCTTCTTCGGTAGCCCCGAGACCACTGCCGGTGGTAAAGCGCTCAAGTTCTACGCGTCGGTTCGCCTCGACATCCGTCGCATTGAGACTCTCAAAGACGGCACCGAAGCCGTTGGTAACCGCACGCGCGTCAAGGTGGTCAAGAACAAGATGGCTCCGCCCTTCAAGCAGGCCGAGTTCGATATTCTCTACGGCACCGGCATCTCGCGTGAGGGTAGCCTGCTCGACTACGGTGTCGACCACGGCATCGTCAAGAAGTCGGGTGCGTGGTACACCTACGACGGCGAGCAGCTCGGTCAGGGTAAAGAGAACTCGCGCAACTTCCTTATCAACAACCCCGACATTGCCGCCGAAATCGAGAACAAGCTTCTCGTGCAGCTCGGCGTTGTCAAGGGTGAAGCTGTCGAAGAGGTCGCAGTCGCGCCGGTTGCTTCGCCTGTCATTGCTGAAGAAGTCGATGCTCCCGCCGATGAGGCTGTCGCTTCTTAGGCAGCGAGTTTCACTAATCGGTTCTGCTGATGGGCAACGTCTCGTATCTGCCGTGGGTTTCTCCGAATGAGGAGCCCACGGCAGGTGCCGAGCTCTTTGAGCCGTTGGCTATGGTCAACGAAGTGCCCGAGGCGATTGTCGTCGCAGACGTTGACACTGAAGAAATCTATGACGCGCTCCTGCGCAAACTCGCCGTCGCAGACATGACTGAGGGTGAGGTCGAAGCCTGGATTCTTGCCAAAGACGTGGCGCCCGATCTTGCGGGTGATTGGCTGGAGCGTCTCCAGCGTCTGGGATATGTGGATGACCGTCGCGTGGCCGAGCAACTCATCCGCAAGCTCACGCTTCGCAAAGGCCAGGGCAAGACAGCCATTGCCATGGAATTACGCAAGCGGCGTATCTCGGGGGATCTGATTTCGGAGCTGATGGCCGAGCGCGACGACCTTGACGAACTGTCGACAGCCATTCGGCAAGCCACCTCAAGGGCCGCGTCGTTGACGCGTCTCGATCGCACTGTTGCCGAGCGTCGTTTACAGGGGTACCTCATGCGGCGCGGTTTTGCGGGTGAGGTGGTGCGCGAGGCGATTCGCGCTGCATTCACGGAGCACCCGCCGGTAGGCTAGCGCCATGACAGAGCAGCTCACCGCTAAAGAAGCCAAGGCACTCAAGAAGCGAAACGTCTACATTCGCCTCATCGTCACAATGTTTGCCGCGGCCGCGGTGCTCGGCGGTGTCGGTGCATTCTTGCCTGACCCCCTACAAATACTGCTGTGGGTCATTGCCTACATGCTGGCGTTCTTCGCCGTCATGACGCTGTTTTATGCGTTCTGGCACCAGATCATTGCGCTACCCGGATCGAAAGAGTTCAACGACAAGGTCGCTTCCGGCGAGATTGTGCCGACCTCAGCGCCGGTCAAAAAGCGCAAGCGTTCAACAAGCGAGAACCTCGACGCTTAAACTAGACAGGCTATGACCCGCCTGTCTGAAGAGCCAACGCTGATCGCGCCCAGCGATGTAGCCGTTGACGCTTCCGGAAAAACGCGCACGTACGAGGTTCGTACTTTCGGTTGCCAGATGAATGTGCACGATTCCGAGCGTCTTGCTGGCGCGATGGAATCAGCCGGGTATGTGAAGTTCGTGCCCTCGGCTGCGGCACGCGACCAGGATGCCGAGGCAAACCCTGACCTCGAGCGCACGGGGGACGAGCATCCTGATGTCGTCGTACTCAACACCTGTGCTGTGCGTGAAAACGCCGACAACAAGCTCTACGGCACACTTGGTCACCTCGCCTCGATCAAGCGTGAACACGCGGGCATGCAAATTGCCGTGGGTGGATGTCTCGCTCAGAAAGACAAGGACGTCATCCTCAAGAAAGCGCCCTGGGTCGATGTCGTTTTCGGCACGCACAACATGGGTGCGCTGCCCGGGCTCCTCGAGCGTTCGAGCCACAATGAGGCGGCGGAGGTCGAGATTCTTGAGGCGCTCGAGACCTTCCCGTCGACGCTTCCCACCAAACGCGATTCGACCTACAGTGGCTGGGTTTCGATTTCGGTCGGATGCAACAACACGTGCACCTTCTGCATCGTTCCTGCGTTGCGCGGCAAAGAAATGGATCGACGCCCGGGCGACGTTCTTCGTGAAATCCAGGCCCTCGTTGACGACGGTGCCATCGAGGTCACGCTCCTCGGGCAAAACGTCAACACCTACGGGGTCGAGTTTGGGGACCGCGAAGCGTTTAGCAAACTTCTCCGCGCAGCCGGTGAGATTGAGGGGCTCGAGCGCATTCGCTTCACGAGCCCGCACCCTGCAGCATTCACGGATGACGTGATTGCTGCCATGGCGGAAACCCCTAGTGTCATGCCGCAGTTGCACATGCCCCTCCAGTCGGGGTCTGACAAGGTGCTCAAAGCGATGCGCCGGTCGTACCGCAGTGCCAAGTACCTCGGCATTCTCGAGCGCGTTCGGGCGGTCATCCCCGATGCCGCTATCAGCACCGACATCATCGTGGGTTTCCCAGGCGAAACCGAAGAAGACTTCGAAGAGACGCTGCGCGTTGTTCGCGAGGCACGCTTTGCCACCGCGTTTACGTTCCAATACTCGAAGCGTCCGGGAACGCCAGCCGCCGAGATGGATGACCAGATCCCCAAAGAGGTTGTGCAGGAACGTTTCGAGCGCCTGGTGAAGGTGCAGAACGAAATCGCCTACGAAGAGAACATCGCGCAAATTGGTCGCACGGTTGAGGTGCTCGTCGCCAATGGTGAGGGGCGAAAAGACGCGGCGACGCACCGCATGAGCGGACGCGCCAAAGACAGCAGACTCGTGCACTTCGATGTTCCCGCAGGGAGCGAGACTCCGCGCCCCGGAGATATTGTGACCGTGACCGTGACTGCGGCCGCACCGTTTCACCTCCTCGCCGACTCGACCGACGGTTCACCGTTGCGGGTGCGCCGCACAATTGCGGGGGATGCGTGGGACCGCTCCCAGGCGGAGTCGTGCGGTGTTCCCTCGCACACCCCGACGAATCGTGCGCCCGGCGCAGGTAACCCCGAAGGTCGTCGCACGCTCAATTTGGGCATTGCGACCACTCCTATTTACGACGTGAACGATGACGAGCGCTGACCAACCGCGTCTCATCGCGATTGTTGGCGCCACCGGCACGGGCAAATCTGACCTCTCGCTGGCAATCGCCGAGCATTTCATCTCGTCGGGGCAGCCCGCCGAAGTCGTCAATGCAGATGCCATGCAGCTGTACCGCGGCATGGACATCGGCACTGCGAAACTTTCCGAGGCCGAACGCCGGGGCATTCCCCACCACATGCTCGATGTGCTCGACGTCACCGAAGAGGCAGCCGTTGCGGCTTACCAAGCGCAGGCGCGCGCAGTCATCGATGATGTGCTCGCTCGGGGCGTGACGCCCATTCTTGTCGGCGGATCAGGCTTGTACGTCTCGAGTGTTCTCTTCGATTTCGATTTCCCGGGCCACGACGACGCCGTGCGGGAACGTCTTGAGCGCGAGTACGACGAGCTTGGTCTCGGCGCACTCTATGCACGTTTGAAAGAAAAGGCTCCGCAGGCGGCCGAGCGTATCGACCAAAAGAATGCACGTCGCGTGATTAGGGCCCTCGAGGTTATTGAGGTGACCGGCGACACGGCTTCACTCGGAACCCTGCCCGACGAACCGCTTTATTGGCGCGAGACGCGGATCGTTGGGGTGTCGGCCGAGCGTGAGGAGCTCATTCAGCGCCTCGACGCCCGTGTCGAACGCATGTGGCAGCAAGGACTCGTCGACGAGGTGCGCGACCTCATCCCGGCCGGTATCGAGCAGGGCATCACAGCACGACGCGCAATCGGATACGCGCAGGCGCTCGGTCAGCTGGCTGGTGATTTGACCCGGGATGAGGCAATCGCTGAAACCCAGGCCCTCACGCGTCGCTACGCCCGCCGCCAAGTGAGCTGGTTCAAGCGCTACGCCGACGTCACCTGGCTCGCATCGCCCGTAGAGTTGAACCATGGCACTCTCGCTTCACTTCACTAAGGGGCACGGCACGGGCAACGACTTCGTGCTGTTTGCTGACCCCGAGGGCGAGATTAACCTCACACGCGATCAGATGGCGATTCTGGCCGACCGCAATTTCGGGATCGGTGCCGATGGCATCATCCGCGCGGTGCGATCGTCGAAGCTCAATAAGTGGCAGGGGCGCGATGTTGTGAGCGACCCGGCCGGTCAGCGCGCGCTCGATGAAGAACCCGCCGCTGAGTGGTTCATGGATTACTACAACGCCGATGGCAGCGTCAGCGAGATGTGCGGAAACGGCGTGCGTGTGTTCGCCAAGTTCCTCATCGAGTCAGGCCTCGCCACGCTCGAGCCGGGGGATACGTTGGCAATCGGCACGCGTGCCGGCGTGCGTGATGTGCAGCTCGCATCCAACGGTTTTCAGGTCGACATGGGCCGCTGGAAGTTCGATGATTTCGAGCCACTCGTGCGCGTCGCGGGCGTCGACGTAGCTCGGCCAGGACTCGGCATCAACGTGGGTAACCCACACGTGGTCATCGCGATTTCAAGCGAGGATGAGCTCGCCAAAGCAAACCTGTTTGTTCAGCCCGTCCTCGACCCGCACGCGCCTGATGGTGCCAACATCGAGCTCGTCGTGCCGAGTGATCCGCTCGTGGTTGACGGCGTCGGACACATCCGCATGCGCGTTCACGAGCGCGGTGTGGGCGAAACTCTCAGTTGTGGAACGGGAACCGTGGCCGCGGCTCTGGCCACCCGATTTTGGGCCGGTGCGGGCGCTCCCAACCAGTGGCGCGTTGATGTTCCCGGCGGAACCCTCGCCGTGCGTATGTTCCCGACTGAGGACGGGGAGCATGTCGCCCTCGGTGGTCCCGCGACTCTCGTCTACACGGGCACGATTCAGCTCGTTTAGAGCCTAGGCCTAAGCCTGCTCGCGCCGAACGCTGACCTAACGGTCGCGCTCGACTCGAAACACGCGAAATCCCTTGTGGTTGGATGCGCGTTCGATGCTGTGCGTAGCCGCAAACTCGGTCGAAATCCACTTCTCGAACGACTCGGCACCGAGGTGCTTTGCCACGACCATCCAGGCCTCGCCGCCGACCCGCAAACGGGGCAGCCACGCGTTCAGAATTGCGTGCAGTTCGGCTTTGCCCACACGAATCGGTGGGTTGGACCAGATCACGTCGAATTCGATGTCTGCCGGCACGTCGTCGGGGGTGCTTGCCAGGACGTTACCGGCACCGGCGCGCACGGCGTTGCGACGGGTCAGCTCGAGCGCGCGCTCGTTCACATCAATCGCGTACACGGTGGCACCGGGGGATTCGAGGGCCATCGACACGGCAATCGGCCCCCATCCGCATCCCATGTCGAGAAAATTGCCGGTCTCAGGAAGAGTGTCGACTGCGCGTAACAGTGCGTCAGTTCCGCCGTCGACGTGGTCAGGGCTGAACACGCTGCCAGCGGTCTCCAGGGTGAGATCCCGATCGGCAAGGTGAACAGGAATCAAGGTGGACGCGAAGTCACCCGCGGGCTGTGCCGAGAAGTAATGCTCGGTGTTACCCGCAGGTGATTCGGTCATGTTTAGAGATTATCGAGGTCGCGTAGTTCTTGCTTGAGCTCGAGTTCAACCCGGCGCGTGATTTCGCGCCTGCGTTTTTCTATCGTCAATTCGCGCAACCGTTTCTCGATGAACTCCGGCCCACGGGAGTAAATGCCCAGCACAGCAGCTTTCAACTCCAGCCCTTGCTCGATCGCCCGTGGCAGGATCGCCCACCGCGCGATCTCCATGTGGTACTTGTCGCGCTGTTCATGTCGGATGCACTCCTTCACGAAGGCGTAGAGGAGCGGCGTGAATCCGGCCTCAGAGAATGCGGCAGCCTCGCTCGTCCATTTCTCATACTTGGCCGGCACACCATCACGCCACTCGAGCCGAAGCTTCATGTGCATGGTGAACCCCGGGAATGTCGGCGGGTAGTCGATGAAGACTTGTGTCCAGGCGAGTTTCTCGCTGCGGCGCATCTTCGCCCAGCTCATGCCTTGGCCGCCTGACGCTCACGGTCGCGGGCTTCGAAATATTCGTCGTTGGGCATGGGTTGCAACCCCCTCTCGGGGTGCGAGCACCCCATCGGTATTGCTCCACACGAGTGCGGGGAGCCGGTTCTTCCCCTAGAGCACCCGACCGATGGAGGCGGGAGGCTGTACAGCTAGCTAGGTACTTGACGCTGTAACTCGGGAACCTTCATTTAGTGTGACACATCCCACCGACAATCGAGTTCCCCGAACTTACGCCCCGGGCGAAACTGGGAATGCCGACACTGTCGTGAGGCGTTACCGTTGAGGCAATGACTGAACGTGACGACGACATGATTGACCGCATCCTCGCGCGCGCTGGCGCGCAGAAGGCTCCGGTCAGCATCTTTGGCGCTGGCAAAGCGCAGGCCCTCTCCGACGACGATGACGTCGCTTTCGACGCGCCCGAAAACACCGACGGCGACCAGTTCGATCGCGAGGAGCGTTCGGCCCTTCGCCGCGTTGCCGGTCTTTCCACCGAACTCGAAGACGTCACAGAGGTTGAGTACCGCCAGCTGCGCCTCGAGAAGGTCGTGCTCATTGGTGTGTATCCCAAGGGGCACGTTGAAGACGGCGAGAACTCCATGCGCGAGCTTGCGGCGCTCGCCGAAACGGCTGGCGCCGAAGTGCTCGACGGCGTCATGCAAGCACGACCGCTACCTGACCCGGCGACCTACCTCGGTCGTGGCAAGGTCGAGGAACTCAAGAACATTGTGTGGGATCTGGGCGCCGACACAGTCATTGCCGACACGGAACTCGCACCGAGCCAGCGGCGTGCGCTCGAAGATGTCGTGAAGGTGAAGGTCATCGACCGCACGGCCGTCATCCTCGACATCTTCAGCCAGCACGCCAAGAGTCGCGAGGGTAAGGCCCAGGTCGAACTGGCCCAGCTTGAATACCTGCTTCCACGTCTTCGCGGATGGGGTGAATCGATGTCCCGCCAGGCCGGTGGTCAGGTGGGTGCCGCCGGCGCAGGGATGGGTTCGCGTGGTCCGGGTGAAACCAAGATTGAGTTAGACCGTCGCCGCATCCACATGCGCATGGCGAAGCTGCGCAAGCAGATCGCCGGCATGAAGCCCGCCCGCGAGACCAAGCGCGCCAACCGCAAGCGAAACGCCGTGCCCTCGGTTGCCATCGTTGGCTACACGAACGCGGGAAAGTCGAGTCTGCTCAACCGCATCACGCGTGCGGGTGTGCTCGTCGAGAACGCCCTGTTCGCCACGCTCGACGCGACCGTTCGAAAGACACAGACGGATGACGGACGCCCGTACACGCTGACCGACACCGTCGGATTCGTGCGCAACCTCCCGCACCAGCTCGTCGAAGCTTTCCGCTCGACGCTCGAAGAAGCCTCCGATGCCGACCTCGTGGTTCACGTCGTAGACGCCTCGCACCCCGATCCCGCGGGACAGATCCGCACAGTTCGCGATGTGCTGGGCGAAGCCGGCGCGCGTGACGTTCCCGAGCAGATCGTGTTCAACAAGTCAGACCTCGTCGACGAGAACACCATCCTGTTACTGCGGGGTCTGGAACCCACCGGAATCTTCGTCAGTGCTCGCACCGGCGCGGGAGTCGACGAACTTCTCGCGACCATCGCCGAACGCATCCCGGCGCCCGACGTCGAGATCGAACTGCTGGTTCCCTACAACCGCGGCGATGTCGTGTCGAGCCTGCACCTGCGCGGTGTCGTGCTGGCGACCGACTACGAAGAGGCGGGAACCCGCGTTCGTGCCCGCGTCACCGAGGCCGACAAGGCGGCGTTCGCCGAGTTTCTCGCTCGCTAGGTCGCGAGGTCGATGAGAACCTCATTGCGCTTGAGGAAACCCGGTTTCCAGGGTGGATCGAAGCGAGCAAAATATGCATTGCCATGTGTGGTCAAGTCGGCTGCGTGCACGGCTGCCTCGAGAGCATCTCGATTCGACTCAAAGCGTGAGGACTTCCATCCACCCTTGAAGGCTCGAACGGCAACTCGTTTCGGTGTGACTTCAACAATCGTCACGAGCGCATTTTTCGGAGCGGGAATGCTCGAGGCATCATAGTTAGCCGGAAGAACAAAGCTCACACAGTGCGTTTCGGGTGCGACCGTCTCTTGAATCACTGGTGCGGTCATTGCGATCGACTGAGACTGGGCGTTGTTGCCGCTGATGAACCTGGCCAGCGGGCCGAAACCGATGTTTCCTGCGCTCATGAAATCGCCGGCGACCTGCACCTGAGCTAAAAAATGCCGCGGGTAGTGTCGAATCTCGAACCCATCTCGAACGGATTCGACGATGTAGGGCAGTTCTTCGGTCATACCCGAAAGAGTACGCCTGAAACCGCCGGTAAACTTGAGGGATGCGCGCCAATCTGCCCTTCTCGTTTGAGGTCTATCCACCGCGCAAACCAGAACTTCAAGCCGCCCTGCACGACACGATTCAGAAGCTCGCCGAGGCCGGCCCGGAATACATCACCGTCACCTATGGCGCCAACGGGTCGTCACGCGACTCGAGTCTCGAGTGCGTTTCGTACATCCGTCAGAACACGACGATTGACCCGCTCGCTCACCTGACCTGCGTAGGCGCGACCCGCAGTGAGGCCGAGCAATTGGTTCGCGAGTTCTATGGCGCGGGAATCCGTTCGTTCCTGGCTCTTCGCGGTGACGCGCCTGAGGGTGTGGACCCCAACGCTGACTACTTGGGCGACCTCAAATCGGCCGCCGACCTGGTCGCACTCATCCGCGAGGTCAGCCCCTACGCGCGTATCGCGGTGGCTGCATTCCCCAACGGTCACCCCGCCGACGAGCGCACGGGTCAAGACATTGAGGCCCTCCTGGCTAAGCAACGGGCCGGTGCCGACTTTGCGATCACGCAGCTCTTCTTCGAGGCCGATGAGTACCTCGGATTCGTCGCGCGTGCCCGAGCGGCCGGCGTGACCATCCCGATTCTCCCCGGCATCATGCCGGTGCTTTCGGCGAGCCGCCTTGCCCGCATCGTCGAAATCACTGAACTTCCCACGCCGACTGCTCTCACCAACGCCCTCGCCGCTGCCGGCGACAAGGAGGCGCAACGCGAAGTCGGTCTCAACCACGCCGTTGAGCTGACCCGCGCGGTCGTTGCCGGGGGAGCGCCTGGCGTGCACCTGTACGCGTTCAACGAGCACGAGACCGTGCTCGAGGTGCTCCGTCGCGCCGGAGTGCTCGCGCGCTAGGCTGGCGGTAGCCCTCCCCAACTGGGCTACAACTATGACAACTCGTCGACTGACACCCTTTGTGATGCTTGAGGCATCCTCGGTGCTCTCTGCCATCGCGAGTGGCATGACCTACATCGTGCTCCCGTGGCTCATTCTCGAGTTCACCGGTTCGGCCCTCGCGGCGGGCATTGTTGTCGCCATCAAAGGGCTCATCTCCTTCGTGATTTATCCGCTCTCGGGAACACTCGTCGACAACATCGGTCGTCGTCGCATCGCAATCATTTCCGACGTCATCGTCGCCCTCACCGCCGCCAGTTTCGCCTTCACTGCGGGAGTGTGGGGTTTCAGTCTCGCGCTGACCATTGCCATCTCTGTGCTGGGGTCACTGTTTGAGCCACCCGGATTCACCGCCCGCAAGTCACTCATCGCCAACACCGCCGAGGCGGGACAACTGCCGCTTGAGCGCGCCAACGGAATCCACGAAGCCATCCGCGGCATCGGTTGGATTGCGGGTCCTGCCACCGGCTCACTCCTCATCGCGTGGGTTGGTGCGGGCAACGTGTTTTGGTTCGTGGCGATCGGTTATCTACTGTCCGTCGCCTGCATGGCACTCATTCGGGTTGGCCACACAGTTGGTGGCGAGAGCGATCACGATGCCGACAAAGGCGGCTTCATTTCAGAGACCGTGGATGGCTTTCGTGCGCTGAGCCACGACCGTGCATTGTTCATCCTCACCCTCTTCATCGTCGTGCTGGATGCTGTCTACATTCCGAGCGAAGAAATCGTGCTGCCTTTCTACTTCAACGAGCGACACGACCCGGTTGGGTTGGGCATGCTCATCTCGGCGATGGTGCTCGGTGTCACCACCGGCTCGCTCATGTTCGAGTGGATCGCCAAGCGCTGGCGCATGTCGACCCTCGTGCGCTTCTGCGCGATTGCCTCGTGCACGGTGCTGCTCGCGATGGCGTGGTTCCCGCCGGTGTGGCTGTTTGTCATCATCGGGTTCGTGCTCGGTCTCGTGTGGGGACCCATTAACCCGCTGCTGAGCACGATGATTCAACGCCGCTTTCACGCGAACATTCAAGGCCGCGTGTTCGGCGTGCAGCTCGCACTGTTCACCATGGCTCCGCCGGTGGCCATGCCGATTGTGGGATGGCTCGTGCAGTCGTACGGTGCACAGCCCGTTTATCTCGGACTCATGATTACGACGTTCGTGCTTGCGTTCGGTGTGATGTTCCTGCCGGTGCTGCGCGACCTCGACCGCTCAGTCCCGCGCGACTAGAAGCTGGTTGAGCGGGTCGACACTAGACCTTGCGCAGTACGGTGACGACCTTGCCGAGGATGGTCGCCTCATCCGCCAGAATCGGCTCGAATGCCGAGTTGCGGGGGAGCAGCCAGGTGTGACCGTCGCGCTGACGGAACACCTTCACGGTGGCCTCGCCGTCGATCATCGCGGCAACCATCTCGCCGTTCTCGGCGGTCTTCTGCTCGCGGATGACGACAAAGTCACCGTCGCAAATTGCGGCGTCGATCATTGATTCACCCTTGACCTCGAGCATGAACAGGTTGCCGTTGCCGACCATCTGGCGGGGCAAGGGGACGACCTCTTCAATCTGCTGGTCGGCGGTGATGGGAATACCGGCAGCGATGCGACCCACGAGCGGGATCATCGCTGCATCGCCAATCGGCGTCACGTTGTCAGGTTGAACGGATGCGCTACCGTCGCCCTCGCCCAGTGCTTCGGTGATGTCGATGAGAACTTCGATGCCGCGCGACTTCTTGAGGTCGCGGCGGATGTAACCGGCGAGCTCGAGCTGGGTGAGTTGGTGACTGACGCTCGAGAGTGACTTGAAGCCGCACTCGTCGGCGATGTCTTGCATCGACGGGGTATACCCCTCGCGGTCGACGTAACGGATGATCATTTCGAGCACCGTGCGCTGACGCGTGGTCAGGTCTTGGCGGCGGCGGTTGTCGCTCACGTGCATCCTCGTTTTCTCGTGGAGTTCTTCGAATGATTCTTCGAATATCTTGCTCTATTCAAACACATATTCGAATAAAAGTCTTCACTGTCCGAGGGTTATTCGAATATTTATCTTGACAAATCAATTATTCGAATATATCTTCGAAATATATCTTCGCACCGGGTTCTCCCGGCCGAGGGCCCGGTGCGAGATATATCCAAACCCAAGGAGCACAACATGAGCGCAGTTATCAGCCAGTTCCCGGTACGCCCCCTTCAGCAGCCGCAGACCGCCACCCGGTTGCGACTCACCAAGCGTGGTCGTCGCGTTCTCATCGCCCTGGTCGTTCTTCCGATCATCGTGGCTGCCTTCTTCGCCTCGCTCAACGGTGGTGGCGCCGACGCAACCAACACCGCCGTCAGCGACTCTTCGGTTTATGTCACCGTTCACTATGGGGAGTCACTGTGGCAGATCGCCGAGCGAATCGCACCGAACAGCGATCCCCGCGATGTGATTGTCGAGCTTCAGAACTACAACCACATCTCGTCCGAGGTTGAGCCCGGTCAGCGCATCGCGATTCCGAGCCAGTACACCAAGTAACGCGCCCTAAGCTGGTGGCATGATTCAGCGCCGCCGCGACCCGGGCATCTCGTTGCTCCCGAAATCCCTCATCGGATGGGTGGCCCTGGCGTTCATCGCACTCTTCTACATAGCCCTGATCGTCTCCTTTCAGTACACGAGCCTCGTTCTTCCGTGGACGGCCGTGATTGCGAGTGCAATCGGAATCCTGCTGGGGCTGTTCGGTGCGATTCGATTGCGCGACATATCCGTGCTGCTCGGGGTGCTGGGAGCCATCACGCTCACGATCAGCCCATTCATGCTCGCCTTCTTGCTCAGCGGCAAGTAGCAGTTTCAACCGCCAATAAACTAGACGGGTGACTTCGCTCGACGACCTGCCCATACGCGACGACCTTCGTGGTCTCAAACCTTACGGTGCTCCGCAGGCACATGTGCGAGTCGAACTGAACGTCAACGAGAACACGCACCCGGTTCCGCAGGATGTCATCGAAGACATCGTCGAGCGCATCCGCGTCGAACTGGCGAACATCAATCGCTACCCCGACCGCGAATTCACCGACCTGCGTAAGGCTCTCGCGAAGTACCTCGGCCACGGCCTCACCGAAGCCAACATTTGGGCGGCCAACGGATCCAACGAGGTCATCCAGCAGACTCTCCAGGCATTCGGTGGTCCCGGACGCTCGGTTCTCGCCTTCCCGCCCACGTATTCGATGCACGCGCTGATCGCCTCGGGCAGTGGTACCGAGTGGCTCACCGCCGAGCGTGACGCCGGCTTCGAAATCAGCCCAGAAACTGCGGTCGCAGCGATCAAGGCGCACAACCCCGACATCGTGTTCTTCTGCACGCCCAACAACCCAACCGGAACTCCAGTCTCGGTCGAAACCATCGCCGACGCCTACGACGCGTTCGACGGAATCGTCTTTGTCGACGAGGCCTACGCCGAATTCGCGCCCGAAGGTGCCGGCACCGCGCTGAGTTTGCTCGAGGGCCGACCGCGACTCATCGTTTCGCGCACCATGTCTAAGGCCTTCGCATTCGCTGGAGCGCGCGTGGGCTACCTCGCTGCCGATCCGGCCGTGGCGGATGCGCTCCGACTCGTTCGCCTGCCGTACCACTTGAGCGCTCTCACCCAAGCTGCTGCGCTTGGCGCACTTGCTCACACGCCTCAGATGCTCGCCATGGTCGACGACATCCGCGTTCAGCGTGACCGTCTCGTCGTTGAGCTGGCGAACCTCGGCTACATGCCGTACCCATCCGATGCCAACTTCGTACTCTTCGGCAACGTGGCCAACCCCCACGAGGTCTTCGAGAAGCTCCTCGCGCAGGGCATCATCATCCGTGACATCGGAATGCCCAACCACCTGCGCGTCACTGCGGGTACCGAAGCCGAGACGAGCGAGTTTCTCACCGCTCTCGCGGCCATCGACGGCGCCATCGCCCCCTGAGTCGGACTACAGCGTTCCTGCGCGCAGGCCCGCGAGAACTTCGGCAGCACGGTCGCGAACCTGCTCGATGTTCTCCATTTTCTTGAGCCCCGCGAGTTGCTGGAACATCCGGTGGTTGCTCGCGAATCGTTCCCGATGCCTATCGAGAAAGCCCCAGTACAACGTTGTCATCGGGCACGCATCGTCGCCGACCCGTTTTTTGGGATCAAAGGGGCACGACCGGCAGTACTCGGTCATGCGATTGAGGTACGCCCCGCCACCGGCATAGGGCTTGGTCATCAGTAGCCCACCATCGGCGTGCGTGGCCATACCGATCACGTTGGGAACCATCACCCAGTCGGATGCGTCGATGAACTGTTCGCGCATCCAGTTCAGAAATTCCTGCGGGTTGGTTCCGGTGAGGAGCGCAAGGTTGCTGAGGATCATCAGGCGCGGGATGTGGTGCACCCACGCGCGCGCCTCGACGCCAGCAACCGTTGACGACACGCAGTTCATCGCCGTCTTCGTGGAGTCGGAGAAAACGGGAAGCAGTGCTGTTGTGGCGTTGAGTTCGTTGAGGTTGCGGTAGTCGTCGCCGAGAAACCAGTACATGCCATTGATGTATTCGCGCCAACCAATGACTTGCCTCACGAACGCTTCAACAGATTGCAGGGGAGCCAGACCGTCGCGATAGGCGTTGAGGGCTGCCGTGACAACCTCGCGCGCGTGGAGCAGACCCACGTTGAGGTAGGGGCTCAGCATCGAGTGATGCAGTGCCCACTCCTCGGCGGTTACGGCATCCTCGTAAGGTCCGAATCCCGCGAGGTGCTCGGCGACAAAGCTTGCCAGCGCCTCACGCGCCTGCGCCTGGGTGGTCGCCCACGTATCCGCCAGCTCGATGCCGAGCTGTTCGCAAACCTCGCGGTCGATGTCGTCGCGCGCAAAGCCGCGTCGCATTGGCCACGTGTAGTTGCGGGGAGGAGGGAGGCGATTGTCGGCATCAAAATTCCACCTGCCTCCGGCCGGCTGGCCGTTCTCAACAAGGATGTTCAGGCGCACGCGCTGAGCACGGTAGAAATTTTCCATCACGTATGTTTTTTGTCGCCCTGCCCACAGTGCAAAATCGTTGCGCGAGGTGAGAAAGAAATCGTTCTCGACAAAGTCGACCCCGAATTCAGCGAGGTCAGCGCTCTGTCGAAACGACGAAGGCTCGGCGCACACGATGGGCACATCACCGACCTGGCTGCGAATGCGCGCGAGTCCCTCGCGGGTGGTTGGTGCGATCACATAGTGTGTCGAGAATCCGCGTTCGCGCGCCTCGGCCGCGAAGTGTCGCGCAGCCGACAGCATGAAGAACAGTCGTTGTGGGTGCCAAGCCCGACCGTTGGTCATGCGCTCGCTCTCGACGAGCGCCACGACATCACGCGCGGGATCAGCCTCGCGCAAGGCTCCGTGATCAAAACTGAGGTGGTCGAAGGCCACGTAAATGATGCGCTGAGTCACGATCGCCTGCATTTTTCTGAGCAGTAGCGCACGTTCTGCCAGTCGCGCTCCCATTTTTTGCGCCACTCAAACTCGCGGCCGCAGCGCTCGCACGTGCGCGGAGCAAAACCGTTTTTCGTGCGAACGATGCGAGACATGTGTCAACGATATATCGTTAAGACACCGCAGTGTCGAAGGAGAAATTCATGAAAAACGAGTGGATGAACAACCTCGAAAACGAGTGGCTCGGTTCCGGTATCCGAGAGACTCTCGAAGATTTGCGCAACGAATTTCGCAAGAAGGTAGACCCTCGCATGAAGAAGGGGGACGTCAAACTCGCGATTCTGCGTTCATTGGCCGACAAGCCCATGCACGGCTACCAAATCATGCAAGACATCCAGACGCGCAGCGACGGGGCCTGGAAACCCAGTGCCGGATCTGTCTACCCGACACTCGCCCTTCTCACTGATGAAGGGCTCATCAGCGCAAGCGAATCCGAGGGGCGTCGTGTCTACTCGCTCACCTCGGCCGGCCGCGAATTCCTCGACATCGAGGCAGGTCAGCCCGAACCGTGGCACAGCGGAGCAAGTCGCACGCCGGGCCCTCGAGGTGAGGTCATCATCCACTCGACCAAACTCCTCAAAGAGGCCGCGGAGGTTGCCCGACGCGGCTCACCCGCTCAGCTTGAGAACGCCATGAGCGTAATTGACGAGGCGACGTCAAAACTGAAGGCCATCCTCACGCAGAATTAACGTGTGAGCGCGCGCGAATCCGGTATAGCCGGTCAGGTTCTGACCGAGCGGCAGTCGCGTGCGCGCTACCGCCGAATCGTTCGGTTTGCTGCACGCCAGCTGGCATCGACCTGGTGGTTCGAAATTGTGCTTCCCCAGTTCGGCTTCGGCTGGATTGCGCGGCGAACCCGGACGCGTCGGATGCAGATCATTGCGCGCCGGTTCAACGCGCTCGCTCTCGAACTCAGCGGCTTGATGATCAAGGTTGGTCAGTTTCTCTCTACGCGTCTCGACGTGCTTCCTGCGGTCATCACCCAGGAACTCAAAGAGTTGCAGGATTCGGTGCCGCCGGTCCCATTCGATCAACTTCGTCCTCTGATCGAGCAGCAACTCGGCACGCCTATCGAGCGAGCTTTCGCATCCGTCGACGTGGAGCCACTCGCCGCGGCATCCCTCGGGCAGGCCCACCGGGCTGAGCTCACCCAGCTCGACGCGGAGTTGATGGGATTCGCCAGCGTTGTTCTCAAGGTGCAACGCCCCGGCATCGAGCAAATTGTTGATGTCGACCTCGACGCTCTGCGCAGAGTTGCAACCTGGCTTGACCGCATTCGGCTCGTGAATACTCGTGCCGATGCGCCTGCGTTGCTCGAAGAGTTTGCGGCAACATGCAGGGAAGAGATCGATTACCTGACCGAGGGATCGCATGCCGAACGCTTCGGGAGTAATTTTGCCGACAACCCGCGCGTGAAGGTGCCGGCGGTGGTTTGGGAGCGATCGTCCCGCAAAGTACTCACGCTCGAGGATGTTTCTGCGATCAAGATCACGGATCTCGATGCGCTCGAAAAGGCAGGCATCGATCCGGTTGACGTCGCGGACGAATTCGCGCGAATCATGCTCGATCAGGTCCTCATCGACGGCTTCTTCCACGCTGATCCTCACCCGGGCAACGTCTTCGTCGAGCTACTCACGGGCGACAATGAGCCAGCGTGGCGTCTCAACTTCGTCGATTTCGGCATGATGGGCCAGGTCTCACCACAGCTCATGAAGGCCCTGCGAGCAACCGTCATCGCGGCAGTCGCCCAAGACGGTATTGGCTTCATCTCGGGCCTGAGGGACATGGGAGTACTGCGCGACGGCGCTGACACGGTTGAGCTTTCGCGAGCACTCAATGCGCTTTTCGCACGCTTCGCCGGTCTCAGCTTCGCCGACCTGAAGTCGATTGACGAGAAAGAATACCGAGCGTTCGCCACCGAGTTCTCTGACATCGTGTTGGCTTTGCCGTTCCAGCTCCCTCAAAACTTCTTGCTCGTTGTGAGAGCGCTGTCGTTCATCTCGGGCATGTGCACATCACTCAACCCCGAGTTCAACATTTGGACCGCCGTCGAACCGTACTCGGCGAAAATCGTGCGCGCCGAATCGGGCAACTTCGTGGAGGCATTTGCCCGCGACGCGTGGTCGTCGCTTCGCACGGTGGCGCAGCTGCCGAAGCGCCTTGATTCTCTTCTGACCCGCATCGAAGACGGCCAGCTCGTGGTTCGCTCTCCGGAGGTCGAGCGCCGCACATCTGACGTCATGCGGATGGTTCGGCGGCTCATCTCCGCGGTGATGTTCTGCGGACTGCTGATCGCGGGCATCCTCGTTTATCCGTCTTCACCGGGCTGGGCGATTGGCATCTTCGTCGTGTCTGCCGCGCCTCTCATCCACGCACTCTTCTCTGGATTTATTCGGCGCTAACCAGCCGGTAAACTTTGCCTATGGCAAAAGCAGCGAAACGCGTCGCAACAATCGAGCGTAAAACCAGCGAGTCCACGGTCAAGCTGACCGTGGACCTCGACGGAACCGGCAATTCGAAAATCAATACCACGGTGCCGTTCTTCGACCACATGCTGACCGCGTTCGCCAAGCACTCCCTCACCGACCTCACCGTTGAAGCCACGGGTGACACTCACATCGACGTGCACCACACCGTCGAAGATACCGCCATCGTTCTGGGCCAGGCCATCAAGCAGGCGCTCGGCGACAAGAGCGGTATCTCACGCTACGGTGACGCACTGTGCCCGCTCGACGAGGCACTCGCGCAGGCCGTTGTCGATATCTCGGGTCGTCCGTTCCTCGTGCACACCGGCGAGCCCGCAGGTTTTGAACACCACCTCATCGGCGGTCACTTCACCGGATCCATGGTTCGTCACGTCTTCGAGGCCATCACGTTCAACGCCGGTCTGACCGTGCACGTCAATGTCATCTCGGGTCGCGACCCTCACCACATCGCCGAGGCAGAGTTCAAGGCGTTCGCGCGTGCGTTCCGCCAGGCGAAGGCCATCGACCCGCTCGTGTCGGGCATCCCGAGCACCAAGGGCGCTCTGTGACCAAACCTCGCGTTGCCGTATTCGACTACGGCATCGGCAACATTCACTCGGCTATCAAGGCGGTTGAACTCGCCGGTGCAGAGGTCGAGCTCACGCGCGACAAGAAGAAGTGCGCTGAGGCGGACGGTCTGCTGGTGCCGGGTGTTGGCGCCTTTGCAGCCGTGATGGATGCGCTCAACGCAGCCGACGGCGGCGAAGTGATCGAACGCCGGGTTGCGGGCGGTCGTCCGGTTCTGGGTATTTGCGTCGGCATGCAGGTCATGTTCGAGCACGGCGTCGAGCACGGACTCGACACCGAAGGCCTCGGTCAGTGGCCGGGAGTCGTCGAGCAGCTCGAGGCACACATCCTGCCCCACATGGGCTGGAACACGGTCGAAGCACCCGAGAACTCGGTGCTGTTCAACGGCATTCGCGACGAGCGTTTCTACTTCGTGCACTCCTACGCAGCAACGCAGTGGAACCTCGACGTGATTCACCCGTTCCCCGAACCCACGGTCACTTGGGCCCGTCACGGTCAGCGATTCGTCGCTGCGGTCGAAAACGGACCGCTCATGGCCACCCAATTCCACCCCGAAAAGTCCGGCGAAGCCGGCATCCAGTTGCTGCGCAATTGGCTCACGAGTTTCTAACCGAAAGACGACGATGACGAACATCCTGGAACTTCTTCCTGCCGTTGATGTGGCCGAGGGCAAGGCTGTGCGCCTGACCCAGGGCGAGCTCGGCACCGAGACCAACTACGGCGACCCGGTTGACGCGGCAGCTGACTGGGCGAACCAGGGTGCCGAGTGGATCCACCTCGTAGACCTCGACGCTGCTTTCGGTCGCGGTGAGAACCGCGCGCTGCTGCGTCGCGTGATCAACGAGGTTCCCGGCGTCAAGATCGAGCTCAGTGGCGGCATCCGTGACGACGCGAGCCTCGAATCGGCGCTCGAGTCGGGAGCAACCCGCGTGAACCTCGGTACCGCTGCTCTTGAAGACCCGACCTGGGCTGCCTCGGCAATTGCCCGCTTCGGTGACCAAATCGCCGTCGGTCTCGACGTGCGCGGCGAAACCCTCGCTGCCCGCGGCTGGACCCAAGAGGGTGGCAACCTATGGGATGTGCTCGCACGCCTCGAAGACGCCGGTTGCGCACGCTACGTCGTCACCGACGTCACCCGTGATGGCATGCTCAACGGCCCGAACCTCGACCTGCTCGTGAGCATCACCGAGAAGACGGGCAAGCCGGTTGTCGCATCCGGTGGAATCTCGAGCCTGGACGACCTCGTGGCCCTGCGCGCACTCGTCGGCAAGGGTGTCGAGGGTGCCATCGTCGGTAAGGCGCTCTACGCCGGCAAATTCACGCTCGCGCAGGCCATCGAAGTGGCTTATAACTAATGAACGACCACATGTTCGGCGCGACCGACGACCACGATTCCGCGGGTCAGCCCTGGGCTGGTCGCACGTTCTCGAACAACAACTTCTCTGACGATGACGGTAGCGCGTCGCCGGCATTCCTTGAGGCGGTTGCTGCCTTCCGCGCCGCTGACCTGTGGTCGGATGACAAGGCTCACGCCCTGCGCAAAGCGGTCGACACGGTTCGTGTGACGCGTTTTCTCATCCCGTTGATGGCTGAGGCCGGCGATGTCGGCACCAACAAAGACGGACTCGTGGTCGACAAGACGCAAGAACTTTCGGTCGTGCTCGTCGCCGGACCGAACGACACAAAGGCACTACCCGCGTTCTCGAGCGTCGCCGCGATGCAGGCGTGGAACCCGAGCGCACGCCCGATCCCGATTCCCGGAGTTCAGCTCGCGGCAGCGGCCATCGAAGACAACGTCGACATGATCGTCATCGACCCGACCGCCGACTCGGAGCTCACCATCCGCGCCCGCGCGTTCGAGGCGATCGCCGATGAGCGCATCTGGCTCCCACCGCACCTCGATGCCGAGCTCATCCGCATCTTTACTGGCCCGGGCAACCGCGAACCGTACGTTCGCCACATCAAACTTGCACCCGGAGACCCTGACGCCCGCGGAATGGGTTCGGAACTTCTCGTCGAGGTCGGTCTCGTGCCTAACCTTCCCGAAGACGACGTGCAGAAGGTGGTCTCGCGCCTGGCCGAGAACTGGTCGAACCAACAGGTGATCGCCGAGCGAGTTTCCTCGCTGCTCGTGAATGTCGTACCTGCGCAGTAGCCTGCAGGCATGCAACGCAAACACATCGGCGCCATCGTGGGTGTCGTCGCGCTTGCGCTGATACTGGGCGGCATCACGCGTGGATGTTCAAGCACGCCACCGACCGCAGGGTCGACCACGGCGAGTGTCACCGAATCGGGTTCCGTCGCCGCGGTGGGCGAGGCGACGCCGTCAGAAGCTTCGAGTGCGATTCCTGCGGTGACGCGCAAACCCGGCCCCAAAACCTTCGTGATGCCCGACTTCAGCGATTACGACGAAACCGAGGTGGAGTCCTGGCTCGACGCGCACAATCTCAGCGTGACCACGACCTTCGACTACGGTGAGGCCGAGGGATCAGATTGTGCCGAAAACGGTGACGGAGTCGTCGACGGACAAGACCCCGTGGCTGGGACAAAGCTCGCCAACAAGCTGAGCACGCACCTCGTATTCGACGCGTACTGCGACTACTAGTGCAACCATCCAGTTAGTCAGTAGAGTCGGTACATCGTTTCAGCGGGGAGCTCACAATGAATAAACGCGTCGCCATTTCTTCCGTGGGGGCGGTGGCCTTCGCGGCGGTCATCTCGATGGTGGTGTCAACCCCCGCGTGGGCGACGACGAGCGTCAACCTGCCCAACGATCAAACCATCAACTCGGCGGGTACGGCACTCATGTCGTATGGCGTTGCGATGAGCTCCGACGGAACCGTGTATCAATCTCACTTCTCCGCCAACTCCATCGATGTGTACGCAACCGGGGCCGACGGCACGGTGACTCCGACCCGAGTCATTTCCGGTGCTAACACTCTCATTAGTGGACCTGGTGGAATGGGATTTGGTCCCAACGGCGAACTGTTCGTGGCCAGCTATCTGACCAATAAAGTACTGGTTTTTGCGCCAGGTGCTGATGGTGACGTCGCACCCATCCACACCATAGATGTGGGATCGATTTACCCAATGGGGCTTTCAGTTTCGGCTACCGGACGGCTGGCGGTAGGAGGACATTCCGGGACCGTAGTCGTGGACAACCCCTTGACGGATTCGACACCGACAATCAACCTGACGGATTATTGGTTGACGGATCAGAACGAGGGCGTCGTCTGGGACAACGACGGCGGTCTGTACAGTGGCAAACCGGGTTACAACACGATCGTGTACTTGGCTCCCGGCTTTACCGCATCATCAACGCCAACACGATCGTTGAACATCGGTCGCATGCCGTGGGGCTTGGCCTACGACACGGTGGAAGACAACCTCATCGTTCAAAGCAGCAGCCAGATTTATCGGTATGCGAAGGACGCCGACGGTATGTCGCCTGAGCCGCTTGAGACTTTCTCCAGCACGGATACTCCCATCGAGTGGGCCTACGGAATTTATCTGCAGGGCTGCAACTTCGTCGCTGGCAACCAGGGCAGCCCGGGTGTCATCGGGGTATACGAATGGCAAACTGCGAGTTGCGTCCAAGCTCGAAACACTTCTGGATCGGGCTCAGACCCCGAAACCAATTCAGGCTCGAGCGAGACTGGTGTCCTAGCGAACACCGGCTTGAGCGTTGCCACGGTTGGCGTTGCTTCAGCGCTACTCGTTGCTGGAGGAATCGGCGCGTTGTCGGTGAGTCGACGTCGCCGTCGCTCTTAGATGACCGGACCGGTCCACTTTTCGCCGGGACCCTTACCGATTTCGTCGGGAATGGCCGATGCCTCGCGGAAGGCGAGTTGCACCGAGCGCAGTCCGTCGCGAAGCGGGCGGGCGTGTGAATCAGAAATCTCGGGGGCGGCCGCGGTGATCAAGCCGGCCAGGGCGTTGATGAGCTTGCGTGCCTCGTCGAGGTCCATCATCGAGGGCTGGCCCTCTTCGTCAGCGAGACCGCACTTGATGGCGGCGGCGCTCATCAGGTTGACGGCGACCTCCACGATGACCTCAACCGCGGGAACCTCGGCGATGTCGAGTGCTTCCTGTCGAGCATCCTGATTTTCGCTCATCACGCCTTCTCTGGTAGTCTTGTGAAGTTGTCTCGGAGCGCAAGCCCCGAACTTCACGGAAAGAGGAGTTCAACTCCCACCTAGTAGCTCAAGGTTACCGGGTTCTTACACTCCGCTTGACGGCCTCGATGAGGGCGGTGAGTAGGTCAGGGTGTGGTGGATGCCAGCGTGCATTCGCCTGGGATTGTGCGGTTTCGCAAGAAATCACGCGCGCTCTTCTTTCCGAAGCACATACCGGAAATTGAATGGAGCCTCGCATTAGCGATCCACGCACTAACGACCGCATCCGCGTTCCCGAAGTTCGTCTCATTGGTCCCAATGGCGAACAGGTTGGCGTGGTGTCGATCGATGCTGCCCTGCGTCTTGCCGCAGAAGCTGATCTCGACCTCGTCGAGGTAGCACCGCAGTCCAAGCCCCCTGTGGCGAAGATCATGGACTTCGGCAAGTACAAGTACGAAGCTGCCCAGAAGGCAAAAGAAGCTCGTCGCAACCAGGCCAACACGGTGCTCAAAGAGGTTCGTTTCCGACTCAAGATCGACGACCACGACTACGAAACCAAGAAGAAGCAGGCTGTCTCGTTCCTCAACGGAGGCGACAAGGTCAAGGCCATGATTCTTTTCCGCGGTCGTGAGCAGTCGCGTCCCGAGCAGGGTGTACGCCTGCTTCAAAAGTTTGCTGAAGACATTGCTGAATTCGGCACCGTTGAGCACACCCCGACCATTGATGGTCGCAACATGGTGATGGTCATCGGTCCGCTGAAGAGCAAGTCCGAAGTGAAGGCAGAACAGAACGCCAAGCGTGATGCTGCCAAGGCCGAGGCTAAGGCTGGAAAGGCTGCTCCTGCTGTTGCAGAAGAAGCCGCACCTGCCCCGGCCGCAAAGAAACCAACGACGAAGGAGAAAGATGCCTAAGCAGAAGACCCACTCGGGTTCGAAGAAGCGCTTTAAGGTCACCGGTAGCGGAAAGATCGTGAAGCAGCAGGCTGGCATGCGCCACAACCTCGAGGTCAAGAGCGGTAAGCGCAAGCGCACCCTCAATGCAGACCAGGTTCTGTCGCCGGCAGACGCCAAGAACGTTAAGAAGCTTCTCGGCCACTAACGCCGACTGATCGCAAGGATAAAAAGAAATGGCACGTGTAAAAAACGCCGTCAACGCGCACAAGAAGCGTCGCGTTGTTCTCGAGCGCGCCGAGGGTTACCGCGGTCAGCGTTCGCGCCTCTACCGCAAGGCCAAGGAGCAGGTCACTCACTCGCTGGTTTACAGCTTCCGTGACCGTCGCGCCAAGAAGGGTGAATTCCGCCGCCTCTGGATTCAGCGCATCAACGCTGCTGCACGCCAGAACGGTCTCACCTACAACCGCTTCATCCAGGGTCTTGACCTGGCTGGTATCGAGGTTGACCGCCGCATGCTCGCTGAGCTTGCAGTCAACGAGCCGGCTGTGTTCGCGCAGCTCGTTCAGACCGCGAAGAAGGCTCTTCCGGCTGACACCTCGGCTCCGAAGGTTCAGGCCTAAGCCACACATGCTCGACAACCCGCGCGCGTCACGCGTGAAGCAGGTTGCGAAGCTCTCCCAGCGAGGAGCCCGGTTAGACGCCGGGCTCTTCCTGTTGGAGGGACCGCAGTCCGTTGCCGAAGCGTTGACCTACCGACCCGAGCTGATCGTGGAGCTGTACGCCACCCCGACCGCTCTTGACCGCTACGGCGACATCGCCCAAGCGGCCGTCGCCGCGGGTGTGGATGTTGAGTTCGCGACCGAAGAGGTCATTGACGCGATGGCCGATACGGTCACCCCGCAGGGTTTCATCGCGGTTTGTCGCCAGTTCCCGACCGCGCTTAAAGAGCTACTCGCCGAGGGTCGAGACGGGGGAGCGCCCAAACTGGTCGCCATTCTCGAAGAGGTGCGCGACCCGGGTAACCTGGGCACGATCATCCGCGTTGCTGACTCGGCCGGCGCCGACGCCGTGATTCTCACGGGGCGCAGTGTCGACCTCTACAACCCCAAGGTTGTGCGGTCCACCACGGGGTCGCTGTTCCACATTCCGGTGACCGTGGGCGTTGACCTCACGGATGCGCTCGCCGCCGTTCGCGCTGCCGGACTGCAGGTGCTCGCCGCCGACGTGAAGGGTATTGACCTGCCCGAGGCGGGTGCCGACCTTCTCGCGCAACCGACCGCTTGGCTCTTCGGCAACGAAGCCCGCGGACTCGAAGACGACGTACTCGCGCTCGCCGACTCGGCCGTGCGCGTGCCGATCTACGGCGAGGCCGAGTCAATGAACCTCGCGACCGCGGCAAGTGTTCTGCTCTACCAGAGCGCCTTCGCGCATCGCGCCTAAGTCGGTTCAGCACTAGGCTTGCGTCATGGGGATTCGCCGACTGCTTAGTCTTGTCACCGCTCTCGCGTTGGCGGCAGTGAGTATTTTTCTGGGGGCGGGCGCCGCGTCAGCGACGACTACTGGTCCCGAGACCGTCGTGAGTGGTTCGTTCCTGCGCAACGTCGCATTCACTCCTGATGGCGCGCACGTCTGGGTGACTAGCTATGGACTCCAGAAGTTGCTCGGCTTTACGACCGATTCGGCGCAGACCGCTGTGGGTTCGATTGATCTTCCCGGCAACCCTGAGGGCATCGTGATTTTGCCCGATGGCATCCACGCCGTCGTGCCGATTAGCAACATCAACGATCTCGCCTACGTCAACCTCGACACCGGCGTGGTCACGCGCCCGTTCGCGGCCAGCGCGGATTATCCCGCCGACATCGCGTTGAGCCCCGATGGCAATTACGTTGCGGTCTCGTACTTTTTTGGTCGCGAGGCCACGATTTTCCGTCTTTCTGACTTCTCTGTTGTAGACACGTGGGACACCTCAGGTAAAGCAGCCACAGTCACTTTCACTCCCGACGGCACGGGAATCCTCGTGACGGACTATGACAGTAACGTGGTGAGGCTGTACGTTGCCGGCTTGGACATTCCGGTGCAGGCATCTGTCGGCACTTCGCCGTTTGGACAGACTTTCTCACCAGATGGTGGTCGCTATCTGGTAGTGAACTCGGGCGACAACACGATTTCGGATTTGAACAGCGCCGACATCATCTCGGCCACTCTGACGACGCGTGCAGCCGGAACGCAAGTGCAGTTCGCGTCGTTCACCCCTGATGGAACGCAGGTGTGGGTCATGGCAATGGGTGAAAACAAGATTCGGATCTACGACGCTGCAAGCTGGAGCGAATTAACTCCGATTGAGATCAGCGGCATGCCGCGGCAGGTGGTCTTCACGCCTGATGGGTGCCAGGCCTACGTATCGTTGGAGAGCGCGAACGCCATCGTGCGCTACCAGCTCGACCCCTGCTTCGCGCCGGCATCCTCGGGTGATGGCGACAGCGCGGGCGCGGGCGACGGATCCGGCTCATCGGCCGGAACGACTCTCGCCAACACGGGCACTAACGACCCCGCGAACACCGCATGGGCGCTGTTCGCCCTGGCGGTTTTGACGGCGGGCGCGGGTGCGCTCATCGTGCGTCGCGCCCTGCGCAAGTAAGGCGTCACGCCCAAGTAAACTTGGGACTTGTGTCTGTAGAAATCACCGAAGCGAGCGTGCAATCCGCACTGTCTGCTGCGCTTGAGGCCATCGCCCACGCTGCTGACAGTGCATCCTTGAAGGCTGCCCGCAACGCGTTTATCGGTGAGGGATCGGCGCTCGCCGCCCTGAACGCAGCGCTCAAGGATGTTCCCAACGACCAGAAGGCCGCTGCCGGCAAGCTGGTCGGTCAGGTACGCGCCCAGGTCAGCCAGGCATACTCCGAGGCGGAGGCTCGCATCGTGAGCGCCGAGCAGAACGCTCAGCTCGAGGCCGAGCGTGTGGATGTCACTGCCGCTCCGAGTCATTTCCGCGCTGGTGGTCGCCACCCGCTCATGCTTCTGCAGGAAGAGTTCTGCGATGCATTCGTAGGCATGGGTTGGGAAATCGCCGAAGGCCCCGAGCTCGAGAGTGAGTGGTACAACTTCGACGCGCTCAACTTCGACGAAGACCACCCGGCACGAGCCATGCAAGACACCTTCTTCGTCGAACCGGCCGACTCGCACCTCGTGCTGCGCACCCACACCAGCCCGGTGCAGCTGCGCGCGATGCTCGAGCGTGAGGTTCCGATTTACGTGCTCGCGCCCGGCCGCGTGTACCGCACCGACGAGCTCGATGCCACGCACACTCCGGTCTTCACGCAGATCGAGGGCCTGGCCATCGACAAGGGCCTCACGATGGCGCACCTGCGTGGCACGCTTGAGCACGCCGCCCGCCTGATGTTCGGCCCTGACGCCAAGATCCGCCTGCGCCCCAACTACTTCCCGTTCACTGAGCCCAGCGCCGAGCTCGATGTGTGGCACCCGACTTTCGTCGGTGGCGCGCGCTGGATTGAGTGGGGTGGCTGTGGCATGGTCAACGCCAACGTGCTTCGCTCGGCCGGCATCGACCCTGAGGTGTACAGCGGATTCGCGTTCGGTATGGGCGTCGAGCGCACGCTGATGTTCCGCAACCAGGTGCAAGACATGCACGACATGGTCGAGGGCGATATTCGCTTCTCGCAGCAGTTTGGCATGGTGGTCTGATGCGCGTTCCACTGAGTTGGCTCGCCGAATACGTCGATCTCGCGCCCGGAACCACGCCCGAAGATGTCCACGCCGCCCTGGTCAAGGTCGGTTTTGAAGAGGAAGACATCCACACCTCCGATGTGACGGGTCCGCTGGTCGTTGGCCAGGTGCTCGAGTTCACTCCGGAAGAGCAGTCGAACGGCAAGACGATTCGCTGGTGCCAGGTGCAGGTGGGCGACGGGGATGTTCGTGGCATCGTCTGTGGTGCATCCAATTTTGAGGTCGGCGACAAGGTCGTCGTGAGCTTGCCCGGCGCGGTTCTTCCCGGTGGCTTCGAGATCGCGGCGCGCAAGACCTACGGTCACGTGAGCGACGGCATGATGGCAAGCTTCAAAGAGCTCGGCCTGGGTGATGACCACAGCGGAATCATTCGTTTGAACACGCTCGGTATTGACCCGGAGGTTGGCACCGACGCGGTTGCGCTTCTCGGTTTGGACGACTCGGCCGTGGAGATCAACGTCACGCCCGACCGTGGTTACGCATTCTCGATTCGCGGTGTTGCCCGCGAATACAGCCACTCGACCGGCGCAACATTCCGTGACCCAGCTGCGCACTTGCCGGCAACCGGTGGCGCGCACCTCATCGAACGCTTCACCACCGAATACGCGGTCGAAATTGACAATTCGCAGCCAATCCGAGGTCGCGTCGGCGTCAACGTCTTCGTTACCCGCGTCGTCAGTGGTATCGATGCGACACGACCGACACCCCAGTGGATGACCACGCGCTTGCGACTAGCCGGCATCCGCCCGATTTCGCTCGCAGTCGACATCACCAACTACGTGATGCTCGAGCTGGGGCAGCCGATCCACGGTTATGACCTTGACCAGCTGCGTGGGGAAATGGTCGTTCGTCGTGCGAAGGCGGGGGAGAAACTCACCACCCTCGACGGTGTCGAGCGCCCGCTCAACACCGAAGACCTGCTGATCACCGACGACCGTGGACCAATCGGTCTCGCCGGAGTGATGGGCGGTTCCGAAACCGAGCTGTCGAGCGCAACCACAAACGTGCTCGTTGAAGCTGCAAACTTTGACCCGGTGTCGATCGCGCGCACTGCTCGTCGTCACAAGCTTCCGAGCGAGGCGAGCAAGCGCTTCGAGCGTGGTGTTGACCCTGAGGTGGCCGCCGTTGCTGCCGGTCGCGTGGTTCAGCTTCTCGTTGACCTCGCTGGTGGAACCGCCGAGAACCATGGCTCGCACCATACGCCGGTTTCGCACGCGGCGACTGCGATCGAGCTGCCCGCAACCTTCATTCGCGACCTCATCGGTTACGACTACACGACTGAGCAAATTACGAGCGCACTGGCTGAGGTCGGTTGCGCGGTCGCAACCTCGCCCAACGGATACTCGGTCACCCCGCCCACCTGGCGACCTGATCTGACCGACAAGTGGACCCTCGCTGAAGAGGTTGCGCGCATCCATGGTTTCGACCTGATTCCGACGACGCTGCCCGTCGCGCCTCCCGGTCGCGGTTACACCACAGCGCAGAAGGTTCGCCGCCGCGTGAGCGACGCGCTCGCTGCCGCTGGACTAACCGAGACCCTCAGTTACCCGTTCTTCGACGAGGCCACGAACAACTTGTTCGGTTCGGCCACCGGCGAGGCAGTGCCCCAGATGCGCCTGGCTAACGCGCTCGATGCTAGTCAGGGATGGATGCGCACGAGCATCCTGCCCGGTTTGATGCAAACGGCTGCTCGCAACCGATCGCGTGGTCTCACCAACCCGGCGATCTTCGAGCTGGGCCGTGTTTTTCGTCCCGAATCGGGAAAAAAGTACGGTCACGAGATGTTCCCGGGTGCGGTGCGCCCGAGCGACGAGCAGCTCGCTGCTGTTGCCGCCGGACTACCGCCGCAGCCGCGCTACCTTGCCGCAGTGTTTGCCGGTGAAGCCGTGGTTAAGCAGCCAGGAACCAAGTCGGCAGAATTCGACTACACCCACGCGTTCGACGCAGTTCGCACCATCGCCCTGGGTGCGGGAGTGGACATCGAGATTCGTCAGGGTGCACACGCAAACTTCCACCCCGGTCGCTGTGCTGAGCTCATTGCTAGCGAGCACGTGATCGGATACGCCGGCGAAATTCACCCGAGCGTCGCTGAAGAGTTCAACCTGCCACGTCGCGTTGCTGCACTCGAAGTCGACCTCGATGCCCTCTGCGCACTGGCGGGCAAGCCCGTCGAAGCGGATGCGGTTCCGGTCATGCCGGCGGCCACCCAAGACCTGTCCCTCGTCGTCAGCGCTGACATCCCGGCGGAAGCCGTGCGCGCTGCCGTCATCGCTGGTGCTGGCGAACTTCTCGAGGATATTCGACTTGTCGACGTGTACGCGGGTGATGGCGTGCCTGCCGGTCAGCGGTCGCTCACGTTTGCTCTGCGGTTCCGCGTATCTGACCGTACGCTCACGCAGGCCGAGGCAACCGAAGCTAAGCAGGCCGGTGTGGCTGCGGCGTCCGCTGCGTTCGGCGCAACTATTCGCGAATAGCGCTGTCATTGGTAGTTTGACAATAGACAGCAAGACCAAGGGGGAGAAGAGTGTCGACTGGTTTGCGACTGCCTGGTGATAGTGCGCTTGTCGGGCGCGATTCGATTCCTGACGCGCCACCGGTACTGGTTCAGTCCAACACGGGTGCTCCCAACGCTCTGCTGCTTGGGGCGCCGGCCATCGTGTGGGAAGCGCGCCTCATGATCGACGCGGGCAACCGCGCTCAGGGTGAACAGGCGTTGCGATCCGCCACCAAGTCGCAGGATGCGGCCACCGCGTGGGCTGCCTGCAACGAACTGGGTGTGGTTCTGGCCATGACCGAAATCACCCGCGATGAAACTCCCGAGACGCGCGAGGGTCTCGGCTACCTACTCACGGCCGCCACCGCACCCTATGCGGATGTCGCCGCCGCAGCGACCTGGAACCTCTCCCAGATTTTGCGCCTTGCCGGTCGCGCCTCCACGGCAGACCGCTATGCGTGGACCGCGCACGACCTGGGTGATCCCGTCGCTCTCGATTACGCAGTCGACAGCTCCCTCGAATCGTCGAGTGAAGAAATCGTGCGCCAAACGCTCGTGTCAACCGTTCGTGCCGGCTCGCGTTTGCATCGCGGTCGCATCGAGGCCGAGAAGAAATTTGCCGAGCACGCTCTCGAGGCCGCGTCGGTGCCGGCACGTGAGTGGTTCCTCAACGCGCAGGGCAAGCTCGTCGCCGACGATTGGTCGTCGATCACCCGCTACGACGTCGACACTGCCTCTTACAACGTTGAGAACAATCTCGTAGCCCTCACGGTGAACGGCGACATGATCCCCATGCTCGCCGGCTTCGGCGACGGCATCTACCCGGTCATCTCGCTCAGCGACGAGTCGGGAACAGTTGGCGCGCTCACCGTTTTCAAGAACCTGCTTGCCGAGTTGAAGAACTTGGGGGATGTGTCACAGTCGGTCTACTCGCTCGCGGAGGCTGGCCCCGGTGCCGTGCTCGGCTCGATGTTGGAGAGCGCTGCACCACTCATTCTTCGCACCGTCACGGTCAGTGATTCGGTCACGTTCGGCGACGCTGGTCGCCAGTCCAACGGTCGTGACGTCCTCGTCGATGTCAACCTGCCTGCCGGAGAATATGGCGTGGTCGTGTGGATGAGCATCCCGGTCGATTCTGAAGACACGATTATGCGTCCGCTCGCGTTCGGACTCGTTCGAGGTTCCCTTTTGGCGACGCTCAACCTTCGCTTGCCGTCACTTCAGCCCTCGGAGGTTGATCTGATTCTCAACGAGAGTGCGTTCAACCAAAACGTTCGTTTCTCGCGCCACACCAGCGATGTCGTTCCCGGGCTGTTGCGTCGCAACTTCGATGCCGAAGTTGACGAAGAACGTCGCCTCTCGTGGCTGCTTCAACTGGCCGAGGTTGAGGCAGATGAAACGACATTTGCTGCAGTACACGGCTTCCCGACACCCGACGAAGATCGCGCTCGGCGGGCCCTCGCCCGACGCGGGTACTCGAGTCCGGTTTTGGTGTGGAAGTCGTGGCCGAGTGGAGCCACGGCACCGGCGCCGACCGCCTCGGTCGCGCCCGCTTCGACCACACCTGTAGCGCCTGTCGTGCCGCCGGCATCCACTGCGCCAGTCGAATCGGTGACACCTCCGGTATCGTATGTTCCGCCGACGCCTGCACCAGCACCGTCGGCATCCGCGTTTTGTACCAGCTGTGGCGCCAAGCGCACCGGCGCATCGAAGTTTTGCACGCACTGCGGAGCAAAATTCGCCTCGTGATAACTGTCCAATCATTAACGGCCAAGTAGTCAGTTGATCTGAAAGGAACCTCGTGTTCTGCTCCTCGTGCGGTACCTCGCAGGATTCACAAGCCCGATTTTGTGGATCCTGCGGGGCCGCGCTTGCGAGCACTGAGCAGCGGCCACTGCCGCTTGCTCAGCCCCTTCCTCCTGCGATGTCGCCCAACAGCGTTGCCGCGACCCCCGCAGGTCGTTCACCGGCCGCGCGCGTTGCCATCGCCGCTGCCATCGGCATCGCCGTCTGGCTGCTTCTGCAGTTCGCGATCATCCCCGCGCTCACGGGCGGCGCTGTGTTTGGCGAGTACACCATCAAGGGCTCAGATGTCGAAGCCAACATCGAAGAGACCTACAGCACGGAGAACGACCTCCAGGTTGATGCCGTGTGCCCCGCGACCATGAAGGGTAAGGCGGGTGCGACCTTCATCTGCTCGGTCGATGTGGGCATCATCGTCAAAGACGCCACCGTCACCATCAACAGCGATGGTGGCTTCAGCTGGAAAGTTAAGGCCGGACTGAACTAGCTGTCGAGCTTCTTGCGCAGCTCGCCAACCTCGCGGCGCAGGGCCGAAATCTCCTTGAGCAGGCGCTTCTCGCCGGCCTCGATGATCTCATCCTCTTCTTTGCGTGAGGTATTGATGAACCACGTGGCGATGGATGCCGTGAGGGTTCCCAACAGCGCGAGCCCTGAAATGACCACAATCACGCCAATGAGTCGGCCTTCGGCGCTCACGGGAAAGCGGTCGCCGAAACCGACGGTGGCCATGGTCATGAACGACCACCACCAGCCATCGCCGATGTTCTCGATGTTGGACCCGGGAACGCCACGCTCAGCCTGCGTGACGGCGAGACCGGCGATGAACCAGATAAAGATCGCCATCACGCCGACATAGATGAGTACGCGGTGGCGAACCTTCGCGCCAAACTTGCGCAGGGCAAGGGTGGCCACGCCGATGACGCGCAGGGCGCGCAAGGGGCGGAAGAACGGCAGCGCCAGGGCGACGATGTCGACCACATGCGCCTTGACGAAGGGCCACTTCCTTTCGACAACCACGAATTTGACCACGAAGTCGATGATGAAGACTGCCCAGATGACATCCATTGCAATGTCGATGTCGAGAATCTCGTCGGCGGGCAGTTCCGGCCAGATGATGGGAAAGGCGTAGAGAAACAGGAACGCCATGCCCAGAACAACCAGCGGCCACAGCGTGTAGTGCTCCCAGCGCTCCACGAATTGTGCGCGTGGGCTGAGTGGCGCGGCCTTTTTGGCGCGAACAGATTCCCCGGTTGGCATGTTTTCAGGGTAGTCCACGCGTTCTAGGCTTATCCTCGTGGCACACGAGGAAACTCCCGAGGATTCCACCCTCGTTGAGATTGAACGGGCAGCGCTCAAGCGGCGCCCCCGCTGGCTCAGCCGCAACGTGTGGACGCTCAGCTGGGTCAGTCTGTTGCAGGATGCGGCCAGCGACATGCTCTACCCGCTCCTTCCCGTGCTGTTGAACTCAATACTGGGAGCTCCGGCCATCGTCGTCGGGCTGGTCGAATCTCTCGCCGAGGGAGCTGCCGCCACGACCAAACTCGCCAGTGCGCATCTCAACAAGTACATGCCACGCAAGGTGATGGTTTTCATCGGATACGCGGCCGCAACGGTGGGCAAGGTCATCATCGCGCTCGCGGGAGTGTGGCCGGTCGTGCTCATCGGTCGCGTCGTCGATCGGCTCGGCAAGGGGCTTCGGTCGGCGCCGCGTGACGCCATCCTCTTTGTTGGCAGTGACAAAACCGACCGCGGTAAAGTCATCGGATTTCACCGCTCGGCCGACACACTTGGCGCAGTGATAGGGCCGGCACTCGCCCTCGGACTGCTCGCGATTTTCAACAACGACGTGCGTACTGTGTTGTGGATTTCGGTGATCCCCGGTGTCGTGGCGACCCTGCTCGTCTTGCTGGTTCGCGACTCCGAGGTACGCGGGCGAACCAAAGCCGAGCGCCGTTCGGCCTGGGCTGCCCGCAAGGCGGACATCCAGCACGACATCGCCGAAGCTCAGGCGGACCCGATGCACGTACCGGTGAACGAGGTCGTTCCGAAACGTCAGAAGTTTGGCGGCAAGTTGCCCGCCAACCTCGATCGACTCATCATCGTGCTCAGCATCTTCGCCGTCTTCAACTTTCCGGATGCACTGCTCCTGCTCCACCTGACGCAGGAGGGCTGGTCGGCCGCCGCGGTGGTCGGCGCGTACCTGCTGTTCAACGTCTCGTATGCGTTGCTCAGTTTTCCCGCCGGCTTATTGGCCGACCGCGTGCATCCGGCTCGTGTCTACGTCATCGGGCTGGTCTGTTTCGCGGTCGCTTATGGCGGGCTCGCGCTGACCACGAATACCGTCGCATCGCTGCTTCTTGTCGTGATCTATGGCGGATTCGCCGCGGCGAACGACACCGTTGGCAAATCGTGGGCCGCCAAGCTCGCTCCCGAAAAGCTTCAGCTTGTTGCCCAGGCGCGACTGCAGGGCTTTGCCGGCTACGGCATTCTCGTCGCCGGGCTGTGGGCCGGAGCGCTGTGGGTGCTCGGGCCGGGACTCGGCGTGGTGCCGCTGCTCATCTCAGCAGTCGTGGGATTGGCTGCTGCCGTCGCGGTGGCGATTATGGGTCCGCGGCTGAACCCCACGCCCACTGCCCGTCGCTAGCGACGCTTGGCAAGCAGCGCGGCGAGCCACAGGGGCACAACTGCGAACACTGCGACGGTTGCCATGGCGACCGCGATTGTCGATGCATCCCCGGCGAGTTGATTCACCACGGGGATGAGCACAATGGCGACCGGGAACGTTCCGTAGAGAAGCACGCCCTGGGCGTAGAAGCCTCGGGGTTTGGGTGCCTCGATGTGGGCGACCGCCGCACGACGCGCGAGCAACAGCTGAAGGATGATGAAGAACACGAGCGTCTCAAAGAACCATCCGAAGAAGTTTTGCATCGGCACGCCAAAATAAGCACCGCCGTCGCGCCAGATCCACTGCTGCAACACGGTCGAGTGCCAGGGGTCGCTGGCGAGGTCAAGTAGCGTCTGAGCGAAGGCCGCCAGAGCGGCAACCCACAGCATCCGCCATCCGCGCAAGGCACTGGTCAGCGATCCGCTCACGGCGCGGGCGAGCATGAGGGCCGCGTAGGCCATGGCGAAGTACTGCAGCTGGATCAGCGGCGGAACGCCCAAGAGCAGCGGTCCGAGTGGGCCATCCGGGTAGTAGTAGTTGCCAAACACCAGTCCGGTAGCGACGCCGAGTGCTTCACCGATGAAGCTCACCACGGAGACCGCGATGAACGACAAGATTGACGTCTGCGCGCCGGCCCAACGGATGAAGTGCCAGAACGCTAAAACGACGGGAATCCATCCGAGGATGAGCCCGAATCCTCCGGCAGCACCGAGCGGAACGAGTGCGCTCGCGAAAGAGACTGCAAGAAGCACCCACAGGGTGATCATCTCGGCGCGGTGACGGGGTGCAATGGTGATGGCAGTGCTCATACCGTCAGACTAATCGCGCGCAGGGCGTTTCGCTGGTTGAGTAGCGCGGAGCGCGTATCGAAACTCAGTCGTAGAACGACGAATCCGAGTCCCACCACACGAACACGACCTCGGTGAACTGGCGTATTGCCTTCTTGAACTCGGCGCCTGACGCGAGCTCAGCGCGGAACGCATCCATCTTGTCGGCCGGCACTTTGATCACCTCGTCGTACCCGTTGCCGCTGCCTCGCACGAACAGCTCGCCGTCTTTCATTTCGCAGTTGGAGGGCCATCCCTCGTCTATTTCTTCATTCACGATTCAGTTTTGCGTGACCCGCTGACACTGAAACCAGACGTATCGGGCAAAGACAAACCTTTAGCCGAGGCTTGTTCGGAGCTTTCCGGCAAGCTTCGGGTCACAGACGTACAGATAAGTGCCCTTTATTCCACGAGTCATCAGAACTCGATAAATGTTCTTGATGAACTCGAGGAGGTCTTCGTCGGAGTAGGAGATGCCGAGTCGAGGATTGTTCTCTTTTCCCTTGCTGTCGAAGTAACTTTCCCGTTTGAAAACCAAACGTTTAGATACCTCGTCATAGCTAAGCTCGGGGCCGATGATTACGCCTGCATAATTCAAGTCGTATCCCTGAACCGTGTGGATTGATCCGACTTCATTGACCGAGTTGGCGGAATTGATCCAGTCAATTGGAGTCTGGTTCCACTGCATTTGAACGCCGTCGATTTCGATGTCGATCGCAGATTTATCGTTGCGGCTTGCCCAAGGCCAGGCGTAACCCGCGACAAGGCGGGAAAGTCCGGCCTCTTGGTCCTTGTGAAGAATGACGTCGCGCATTTCACGGAAGTCATCGAAAATTTTGAATTCGTAATCACCAAAGTTGGTTGCGCTCACAGCCTCAAGGTTGACGAGTTTGCGGACGAATTCGATGTAGTCATTTCCGCCCGAAACCCTCATCTGCGAGGAAAGACGGAAGAGCACATTGCGCGCTCGGCTCTCACTGATGAGACGTTCTACACTTGCGAGCGGCAAGTCGCCAGGCTTGACGCTTTGAGCGGCATCGACAAGAAGCAACTGATGTCGACTGGAAGCGATGACCCAGTCGAGTTGCGTCCACCTCGGTTCATCATCACCAAACAGTCCGATGTTGTTCTCCGTGAACTTCTTGTTCTGCGCGGCCGAAGGCTGGTTCGACCGTTGACCGAGTCGGTGTGCCTCATCGACGATGAGTAAGTCGTAAGCATCTCGTTCGTTTAGGTCGAAAGGGCTAATCACCATGCTCTTGTCCAGACCGGGCGTGCGAGCAAATACCCTTTGAACGGTCCTGCGAAGCGATTGCTGGGGGATGACAAGCGCGATCCTCGGAGTACCCAAGATGTCTCGGTAGCCGGGCTGGAAGAAATCGGCGAACAACGAGTCGCTCTCCAGCGCATCCTCCGGGTCGCTCATTGCGATATCCATCAGTAGCTTGACCAAGTAAATAGCGACAATCGTTTTGCCCGTGCCCGGGTCGCCTTGGATGACCATCGGCGAATCCGAAGTTTTTGCCCAAGTCTCGAATAGGCGTTCAAGAATCTCTTCGACGGCAACTGCCTGATCTGAGTTCAAGGCCTTGTAAGGCGAGTACTTGAACAGATTGCTGTTGATGATGTCGGGAATGCTTCGAGTCAAGACCCCTTGTTCGAGAAGCTGATCAAAAATGGGCTCAAATTCGTCGCGATAGCGGCTGCGTTCGAAGTAGTTTGCGTCGGAGATACCATGATTTCCGTTGATCAGCTCGTACTTCTCGTCGGCGGCGAAATAGCGAATGAGGTGCGATTCCAAGTCGAGGCAAACAGACTTATTGAATTCCTCATTCACGATTACTCGCACTTGTTTGAGGCCTTGTTTTGCTGGCGAATCCAAGTGCTGTTGCATACGCACGCGGGCATTTGTGGTTTCACCCACGTAGATCCTCTTGCCATTGTCGATTGTGTACACGACTGGCCAATTTTCGAGGAGCGGATTTAGACCGCTGAATTCTTTCGTGACCCGCTTATCGAACGGGAATCGCTCGATTTTAGAGTTGGTCATATTTGGTGCTCTTTCCCCTGGCCTTGTCAGCCGGGTACTTGGCCTTCGATTGCTCGAGCTTGGCGAGAATGAGTTCTTCTGGTTCGACTCCTACCTTGTCCGCGAGCATGTAGCAGTATGTCAAAACGTCAGCGAGTTCTTCTTTGACGCGATTAGCGTCTGCTTCGTCTCCCCATTGGAAGCACTCGAGAAGCTCCGCGGCTTCGATACTGATGCTCTTCGCGAGGTTAGCGGGCGTGTGGAATTGCGACCAGTCGCGTTCTGCGACGAACGCGCGAAGCGCATCCTGAGCTGACTCGTTCCCCACACTCAAACGCTACAGCCTCCGAAAGACATTGAGCCAAGCCGATACCCTTAACCCATGACGTTTTCTGTGGCGGTAGCCGGGGCAAGTGGGTATGCCGGTG
>Ga0228701_1000066_pt1 | contig 135071 bp, 138 predicted proteins | sample McNCre117_Aug_MG_2_FD_178017 | JGI IMG/M metagenome (GOLD analysis project Ga0228701, IMG submission 178017) | Freshwater microbial communities from McNutts Creek, Athens, Georgia, United States - 11-17_Aug_MG | ecosystem: Environmental > Aquatic > Freshwater > Creek | place: USA: Georgia...
GCACCAACGTGAACTTGGGTACTGAGCTAATTTTATTTTCTTGGGGGTTGGGCAAATTTAGCCAATTCCATGACCAAATCTCGCAGCCTGAGCGTCCAAGGCACTCCCGGTTCCGGCTGGAGTTCCGACTAGAGCGCATATCCCAATCGTCTAGACTCGACGGGGATGGCAGTGACATTGATTTGCTGGTCGATGCGTTGCCTGGTGCGACGCTATTCGATCTGGGCGGCTTGCAAGACGAACTGGAATCACTGCTCGGCGTCCATGTCGATCTGCTGACACCCGGCGACCTGCCGCTGAAATTCCGGGCCAAGGTGCTCGCGGAGGCTCAGCCGGTTTGAGTGAGCATCGTCACCCCGATTACCTCGACCACATGCAGCAGGCGGGCATCATGAACCTCATCATCATCGGCGAGGCCGTCACGAAGGTGATGGACGGCTATGCCGAGTTCGCGCAAGCACACGGGCAAGTCCAATACGGCGTGGCATCCACGACAAACACTCGCTCCCCAAACCACATGGGCAAAGCAAAAAGGGCAGATTGTTGTTTTCTGTTCTTCTATTTCAAATCCTTTCAGAATCAGTTGGCCGCGTTCATTTGTTAAAAGCACTCCTTGAACTACTCAACAAATGCATGGTGCGAGCCTGATCGCATCGTTGCAAGTCGAGTTCAACGCCTGCTTTGTAACGTGCAATGAGTTTTGAGAACATGGGTTTTCCTTCTTTAACGTGGGTCTAAACTGGCAACGGGTAGTGAAGGCATCACATCTTCACCAGCATTCCAGACCCAAGAGGTCAACTCACTGATCTCGACCATTTGGTTTAACGCAGCTTGAAAGTCCTCCGTAGCATTCGGCGGGATGATGTACAAAGCCGTGGGAGTTGGCAGGGTGTCATTGGCCACAAGGCACGCCAGTGGCCGTGAAAAAGGTAGGTTGTAGCGCAAGCCTTTAACAAAACGACGATGTGAATGCGTCATGCCATCGATCAGCTCCTTCTCGTAGGTGTTGTCGAATGGAATCCAATTCTCAGTTGTGGCCATAAGAGCCAATTCTTCAATTGAGATCAGGCCGGACACGTCCACGCTGAATGTTCCAATCGCCATCAAGTGCGTGCCCTCCAAGGCAGCACATAATTTCATCTCGATTCCAAACCTTTTCTTCAAGCGGTCGTATAGGTCTTCGTTGATGTGGAAAGTGAAGTCCGGCAAGTGCTTAAAAATAATGTTGCTGCTGTAACGTGAGGGGCTAATCTCTTTGATTTCACCAATCACGATCATGAGTCGTTTTGCACCCTTTATCGGAGCTGTTGCTTTAGTAATTTGAGAAATACGGCGTGAAGCAATTTCACTTTTATGCTCTAGGCTCCATGACTCAGGGATGTACAACACATCGACAAGTCCTGCCCCCTTTGTGGTCATGTTGGCCGCAGCATCAAGCAAGTATTTTCGAATCACGAACCAATTACGTTTTCCCTCCATTGATGGTGACCACCGATGAAATCCTGCCTCTTTCCAGAGGTAATGTAGGACGCCACGCAACGTGAGTTTGTTGCCATCAGTCTTGACGCTGTCAGATTCGGCAGAAGATGGCATGGGTTTGGCACGCGCACCCATTTTGGTCAGCGAAAAATTCAATTTCAGGTTGGTCAAACCATCATCTGGGTTCTCTGTAATGGCTGTCCCCATGACTTGGCCAAGGCCACTCAATTCTTGAGGCTCTTCATAGCTGTCGCATACTGGCGCGTGGTGGGCCCCAGTGCCCGGCATGCGTTTGATATAGAACTTGCCTGCAATCTTTGCCACATACATTTCAACCCCACGACCTAGGCACATGCACAAAGGCCGAATTCTGCGGGCGTGGGCCTCAACTAAGGCTGCGCCAAAGGCAGACGCGCCCAGTTGGTAGGTGTGCTCGTTAATGCGGTAGGTAGTCATGCAATCTCCTGATCATTTGTCTTGCTGTTCGTTATGCTCCGACTCGTTAGAAATGGTGCTGGCCAAAACACTCAACGCAGCATCGCGACTAACGATTGGACACAAGTTCAAAAAGTTCTGGCGTGCGCGAACCGTATCGGACCATTTGCGAAAACTGATGCTGAAGTACCGTGAAAGCGAGGGAGCGCACTCGTCGGGACGATTGCCCGACGAAAGACACAAAACCGCTTCACAAGCTGACTTTGCGTTGTCGTCATCTTGTGAGAATGCAGCGCCTCCAAATGAAAGCAAGCAGACCATGGTCAAGGCGTGTAGTATTTTTTTCATCAAAGAGCCCCTTGTTCAACGGAACAGATAAAGAATTGCATTCCAGATTAAGTTGCCAATCGCAACAGCTCCGATGCAGCCAAAAAATAAATACACCAATGTTTTTTGGTCAATGGCTTTACTTGGCGAGCCAACTTGTTTTCTTACCTCTTTAGCAACCAAGTCACTGACCTCGCGAGACAAAGCTTGGAGATATTCACGAGCATGAGCGACAAGCTTCTCTGAGGCCACAGCACTTAGATCAACTTTGTTTAGCTCAATCATTTTTGAGTCAAGAACCTGATGCCAACGCGCTAAGCGGCTGGCTTGATCCTGCGCCTCGACTTGCATTGAATGCAACTGAGAACTCAACTGAATGATTTGATCGTGTACACGCCCCACATCACCAAGAATTTCGGCGATGAGTAGTGAACGAGCCTCTTCTGATAACCTTGGCCGCTCTGGGTTGGTCATGGCACCACCACTTCAAACACTGAATTCAAGTTCTCTTGAACGGCTTGCGCGAGGCGCTGCGTTGATAGACGTTCGGCGAAAGCCAATCGGTCTTCTGGGACTGTTGTTTTCTTAATTTCTGCCTTGAAGTCGGTTGGATCATCCAAGAGCGACTGGATCGTTTCAGTGCTGCCGCGCAAGCGGGTAAAAACTTCATTCTTGTAAATAGCCGCTCGAACGTCGACCTGGCACTTGCCTTCAGCTTCTGCGAAACGCAAAACAGGCTCAAAAATTTCGGCGACATTGGTGTTTGGCTCCACCATATTGAACACAACCATAATCTTTTTGGCTGGAACACCTAGCTCTGCAAGAGCATTGACACATTCCACCGTGTCCTTCTGCTGTTTTGGCACTGGAACGCACGGAACAATGAACAAGTCAAAGTCATCTTGCGAACCACGATACATACGCATTAATGACATGAACTGCTCAATGTTGCTGGCACCAACATCAATGATTGCAGCATCCTCCAGCATCAAATCTTCTTGCAGTCGACCAAAGTCACCACCTTTGACAGTGACATCACTGGCACTATCTGCATTGATCGTCTCGACGGCAACCACAACAGCCTCTGGCATTCGTGGGCTCAATAGGTGCCGAGCTATCGTCGATTTACCGACGTTGCCGCTAAAGTTGACGACAGCGATTTTGAGATCATGTTTTTTCATTTGAGTGGTCCTTTAAGGTTTGGTACGTTTGAAAAGTGGGGTACGTTTGAAATAGTCGTCAACAGCCGTTTCACCATGGGCTTTTGACCCAGATGAGTTGGCTTCTCTCTTACCTTGGTTTGTTTGAGGGGCTGAATCATTGACTTCAGTCGCGTCTTGTTTGATAGGCGAGGGGGCTTCACTGCTCCCTAGCTTCCTTTTCCATTTCCGTGCGTGCATAAGCGCATCTCTAAAGCTAGATAAGGTTGCGTCAAAACCTTCCTTGGCCAACTCCCTGCGGATCAACTCATGCGGGTGCCCATAGGTAATCTTCAGCTCAATGCGTTCGAGGTGTTCTCTAACGTAGCCGCGAAAGCTTTGTTTAAGCGGCATTGGGTTTACCCTTTGACTTGACGGCCTGCTTCGCCTTCATCGCACGCGCTCTTGCCAGTGCAATACGAAAACCACCAAGAGTAAGGACATGGCCTGCTTGGGTAAGAATTTCATTGAGTTGCTGGTGTTTGACGCCATACGTAATTTGCAGCTCGATGTCATCCAGTTCCTCGCGGATGATGGCGGCAATACTTTCTTTGTTATTTTTCATTTGGGCACCGTTGCAAACACCTTGTCCACGTAGCCGTTTCGCTGGCCATTGATTGGGTTGCCTGTGTTGTATTCGCTCAATGTTTCGCGTAATGCCATTTGCCCGGGGCCATGGCGCTTAACGGCTCTTGCGTAGCTATCACTCAAATGTTTTTCCATGGCTCGCACGTTATGGCAAGGGTCGAACACTGTTTCGGTTGTTAGGCCAAACCTCTTCAGATTCTTGGAGTTAATGCCGCTGTAACCCATGTCGATGGAGACTCCCGCATTAATAAGCATCTGAGCCGTCGCTACAGCCTGCTCCTTAGTGCTAGGCTGGCGAGACAACTTCCACGGCCCATTGATTCCAATGGCATAAGGGTTACTTCCACTTTCATGGTGGATGATTCGCATTGCGGTATCAGGGTGTACGTTAGGGGCACACGCCATCACGACTGACAGTAAAAAGGTACTCGCTGCCACAGTTAAAGCCTCGGTTTAATCGTTGGTGCCAACTTGATGGTCACGCCATGCTTTTGCATGGTTCGTTGCAGGTCACGAGCCAAAGCACGATCTGAGTGATCTGGGCTGACGGCTAAAGCCTGCGCCATATGCGTATACGCATTGACCACCTTTTTTTCGTTTTCTTGAGCCCTCTCTACGGCTTTTGATTGAGCCTCTGACGTCTTTACTCGGTCTGGGGTAACGCCACGGTCTTTCATTTGTCTCACAGCTTGGCTCTCACCCTTTGGGCGATGCAGGCGAGTACGACGCCGAGTTGCAACGGCCTCGATGCCGCGTGCGTTCAGCTGTTTAGCAAAGGCAATACGCCACTGCTCCAAATCCGCTTTGCGCGGATTCATACGCTGCCCGTCTAACCCGACCATCTTGACTGCTACGTGGGCATGCTGACTGTCTGTATCGCTGTGATGAGCAATGACGTATTGATGATTCGAAAACAACTCTTTTGCCGTCGCACGCGCAGCAGCTTTTACCTTTTCACGATCCACACCAGCGGGCATAGACAAGATCACATTCAAGGCTTCGCGACGTGGCTTTTTCACCTTGCCGTCCGAACCAATGAATTCATGGGCTTCTGATGGGATTGGAGCGCCCGCCATTTGCCACTGCTCTTTAAGCATGGCTCGTGCTTCTTTGCCACGTACCACTAAACCCTCTTCAGTCTCAAGCTCTAACTCTTCCTCGCCCTTTTTCTTGTACTTACCACCACGTGCGATGTAGTCGATGTGCGAACCAATGCGCTTCATGTCCGACCCACCACCAGTGATCTTCACAACAACTTGTGGCGAGTTACGCACTACGCCAACCAAGTGGTCACGCACCTCTTTTGGAGTCAATCCAGATGCCTTGGGGGTTGCCTTTGGCCCCGCAATGACACCGCCAATCATGTTCAAGATGCGTTTTGTTTCGTCCTTGCCTTTTTTAACTGGCTTACGCTCTGACCAAACCAAGTCTTCGCCCCAATGGACCAAGACGTTGTCTATATGCTGTTGTGTGGCCACGTTTGCTCCTTATTTATTCACCGCGATCAACCACCGCTCACGGTTGTTGCTCAAAAGCTGCGACACGTGCGCCACATGCGACCGCACAGCCGCAACCTCATCCGGCAGTGCTGAAACTGCTTCTGCGGCTACAACATCGCCTCGTGCCGCCAAAGCATTGGCGTGCTTGGCCAACTGGTTCAAGTTGTTGCAAGCACGCAGCAATAAAAGGTTGTGAGTACCCAACAGAGCCGCCTCATCCGGCGTGAAGCCCGGTGATTTCGTGAGATAGGCCCTGAGCACACGGCTCATGAATTTCGGTGTTTCTTCTTTGCGCGTCGCAGCCAGTAACTCCCAAGCTTCCAGCTCGCTCTTGCTAAAGCGCAGCTCTTTGCGCTCGCGTGACTCATCACGCACATCGACAACCGCATGAAAACTAGGCTCTGGTGTTGTTGAAACAAGCCCAATTTTTTGAGCCATCAAGTCAACGATCCAGTTTTTGACCGCAGCGCTTGCAGCCAAGTCACGCGCTGCACACCACGCTGCAAATGGTTCGTACTTATCACCCAAGTTAATTCGAAGCCTCTTTTGAGCCTTTGCGCTGCCAGCTTTGCCCTTCCGGGGCAACTCAACTAAGTTGGCCAACGCCATATCTACGAGCTGCTTGACCACGGCCGTGGGGTCGCGATCTTCTTGGGCACACCACCGAATAAAGGCTTCGTGATGCTCTCCTAGCTGGACTCGCAACAAGGCTTTTGGCTCAACTGTGCTCAAAGCGCTACTCCCTAAAACCACCGCGAACCTTGGGCAGCACCCAAGCATCGCCATTCGCTTCTAAGCGATCCGCCTCTGAGCGAGACAAATCAGGGTTGAAGTCCAAGCCAGTAACCCGCTCAACCTCACGAACGCTCAGTTGAAAGCGAGATGGCTCTTCACCTTGCAAGCCATCGTTAGGAATGACAAACGCTGTCATGTCCTTCGTGGCTGGATCAACGATCACCTTAAACATGGCCGCTGGAACTGGAATAGAGCCAGATTGACGTTCTTGACTTTTGCGCCCATGGTGTAACCAAGATACGGGTTTGGTAAAAACTGGTCCAGTAAACACCACCAGCACACCACGGCGAGAAGCCATTTCTCGCACCATGGACTCAAGATTTCCCCAAATCTTTTGGTTATGTATGGGGTTTTGAGGCACTGCATTGGAGAAGATGAAAGATTGGTTCATGGCCTCCTGGCTCCATCGAAAGTCCGCAGCAGGGGCTAAGTGACCTTTATCAAAGCCAGAGCGCTTGTACTGGTTGCCCCCATCAAGCGGCGGCACTTGGGGGTCATCCTGAAAATCCAAACCATCACGCTTGGCCACGCCCTTTAAATCGTCGCGCTTGATTCGCTCGGCAACCCAAAGCGGCGTCTTCACCTCGGCGTCATACATCCCAGCATATCCAAGTCGGCATGTGCTGTAAGACCTCTCGACAACACCATCCGTCTTTGGCATCGGATAACCAAAGGCCTGAAATTGTGAGCAATTTGGGTTTTGCTTGCCGTACACCACCGACATCGACTCGCCGACCGCAGCGGCCGATTGATGGCTCCAAGCGTGTACTTTTTCTGTATGAGACCAAAGGGCACCCGCGCTAGTCACGACCGTTAAAACGGCCGACAGGACGACGCCTGCGGTGACTTTCCTTTGGAAATACAGTTTTCCCACGGGGTTGCCTCATTTACGAAATTGAGGCTATTTTATAGCTCAGAAATAGATGATAAGTAAACAATCAAGCAAATAAAAACCATGTAAAAGGGCATTTTTACCGGCGACAGCCTATCCTGCACTTTATTTAAGTGTTCTTTTTCTTCTTCTTCTTTTCTGGGCCTTTTCTCCAGCTCGGTGCTTTTGAGGTGGATTTATGGTGTTGTCTGGTGGTTGCTTGGCGAGGTGATGGTTAACTTGAAACACATCACGTGATTTGATGGTTGATTTGAAGCGTTTGAATTGCTTATATGCGGTGAAGTTATAGCAATGTGTTCGGACTCGTTTGGCAGAGACTAAAACGCAAAAAAGCCGCCCCGATTTGCACCGGAGCGGCTGGTTTTTTGGCCGAGGCCTAGGCTTGTTTTTTTAGCTAACTCACATCAGAAGAGTGCAATTTGACCCCGTAGGTCGATGTCAAGCACGGGCGCATAAGTTTGGTCTTCTTGGCTGCTCAAGCGAATAGGGCTGACCTTTGCTTGATCGTTCACCACTTCATATTGCTGTTGATTTGCCAGCTTTTCTCGCTTGGCTTCATTAGCGCGGCAGAGCTTTGTTTCCCAACCTCCAAGCACGTGCGCGGGGGTCTTCCATTCACTCCACACCTCGTTACTGAGGAAGTTGCCGTGCTGAATCACCGCAGGTATATGCAAAAGTGAGCATTGGATGTAAGCCATGTGAACCGACACGATGTCTATGTCCGTGCCCGTGCAGTGCATACATTGCTGATAATTGTGACCAGCGTCTAGCATGGCCTCTGCTGCCGCAATCACCATAGCCCCAAGCTGATTGGGCCATGGACTTGGAGAACCAGTCGGGAATATCAGCAACCCGACTCTGGGTTGTGATGAAACGTTTCTTTGAAACTGCCGCCGCTGAAGTGGAACAAGAAAACCCAACCCTCGCGGAAAAGCTACGCCGCATTGGATGCGTCATACCCATGCACTGGCCAGAGGGGCAGAGCTGACTTCAGTGCGGGACAACTTGCGCCACGCCACCATTGCTACCACGTCGATTTACCTGCACGGGGATGATGTCAAACGGGCCAAGCAAATGGGCAGTGCGTTCTTGGTCAGAGATTGAGGGAAGAAAAGACTTCGCCATGTTTGCATGCTGTCGTTTTTAGACGATAATAAATCATGTTCACTGTCCGGCACTTCCTTAGCGAGGATGAAAGAGATCCCCTTCAGGAATGGTTGAAAAAGCTGCGCGACCCTATTGCGAAAATGCAGGTGGTCAAGCGCGTCAACCGGATTGAAAGCGGAATCTTCGGAGATCACAAGTTTTGCCGGGATGGGGTATGGGAATTGCGAATCGACCAAGGGGCGGGCTACCGCGTCTACTACGCGATGTCCGGTGCGTTGGTAGTGCTTCTGCTATGCGGGGGTGACAAAGGCTCCCAAGACGCCGATATCGAACGCGCCATTGGGTATTGGAAAAACTGGCAATGGAGGGCTGACAAATGAAAGATCGAAGCCATGACGAAGCGATGGCCGAACTGTTTCGGGATGACCCACAGTTCGCAGCCGAATATCTCAATGATCTACTGCAAGACGGTGAGCCCGCCGACCTGCTTATCGCGTTGCGCCAGATTGCGCAAGCGCACGGAGGTGTGCGTGCGGTGGCCAAGGAAACGGAGCTGAATGCGAACCAGCTTTACCGCACGCTGTCGCCCCAAGGCAACCCTGAATTGCGCAGCCTTTTTGCAGTACTCAAGGCGTTGGGATTACGCCTGGCCATACAACCGGCACAGCCGCACGCCACAGTCTGAAATTTCCGCCGGTTTGGGCTTTCTCACAATCACAGTCGAAGATTTGGCCTAACTTTGATGGGTACTCGGATTTTGATGTTGGCAAGGACTTAAAACCGATCTAATTCGATTTGGTTGATCAGTGTTGGAATATTCTTGGTTTGACGTGAGTCACCTAACTTTCGAATTAACGGTTGCCGCAATGCGTCACATTGAATAAGGGATTAGGGCTTGGTCAGCGGAACACCTGAAGCCCAAAGCCAAACTTGAAAAGTGTTTTTATCGGTTGGTGTAACTTCCAAATCTCTACGCATCGTATAGAACAGCTTTGACATCAGTTTGTCATGAACCTCTTGGATCTTCGCTGAGTTGCTAATTCTTATTTCATCTTGAAATTCTTGCAACGCGGAAATCACTGCTTGCAGTGCAACCAGATTTAGCTTGTTGCACACGAGAGAGAAGGCTCGTTGAGCATCGGGCGTTGACTCACCGGAGATCACTCCACTAAGACACGCAACAAATTCTTTGTAGTGCTCCAATTTCTCTTTACGTAGTTCTGCTTCGCGTTCGCGTTTTTTTGTGAACCAGTAACTATCCGCGGCAAGCACGATAGCGCCAGATGCGGTAATGATTGCTGTGGCAACCTCAGTAGCCATCAAGAGTCTAACTTTGAGATAAAAAACTTATTCCACCATGCCAAGTCATTCACACAAGGCGGCAACGTAATCCAAATTTACGACTGTAATGCAACAGACTTAAAAGTAGTCAAACCAACATCAAAATCCGGATACCCACTTTGATTTTTCGGGGACAGGGCAAATTTAGCCACCTACGGCTGGCAAGTGCCGGCGGCGCAGCGCCTGCGCTTCGTTCTGGATTTTGCCTATGCCACCGGACTAGGGGTCAGCGAGTTGGTCGGCGCCAAACTCGGACAGATCGAAATTGATGCGCATGGGGACCATTGGCTCAAATTGGTCGGCAAGGGCCGCAAGTCAGGCAAAGTTGCATTGCCGCCGCTGGCACGCTCTGCTTTGGACCATTCGCTGATGCAGCGCGGCTTGCCCATTACGCTGTCGCATTGGAGGCCGTCCACCCCGTTGATCGCCGACCTGGGAGACCCCGACAGCAAAGTCGGCATCACCGCCACCAGGGTGTGAAGCCTGATGAGACGCTTCTTCACCACCGTAGCGGCCGTCATTGAGAAGGACTCGCCGGCCACCACGGGAAAGCTGCGCAGGGCCAGTTCACACTGGATGCGACACACCCATGCCACTCACGCGTTGGCGCGCGGTGCAGAGCTAACCACGGTACGTGACAATTTACGCCATGCGTCGGTAGCCACTACCTCAATCTACCTACACACAGACGAAGTCAAACGGGCTCGCCAGATGGGCGATACGTGTCGATCACAATTTTGGCGTTGGGCAGGCCTGTAGGGTCAAGACGCGGGGCCTGCCCCGTGGCTTGATTCACGACAGCCCGCCCCCGCTTGCGGGGAGACGCCTAAACCTACAATCCAAGAGAACAAAAGCCTTTCTTGAACACGCAACTGCACCTAATGACCGTCGAAAAAATCAGCGAGAACCTCGACAGAATCGAGCAATTCATCCAACTTTTCCAAGCCACCTATGCCCAAGAACTCGGAAAGAAACCCGACGAAAAATCACAGCTTCAAGTGCTCGGACTCGACTGGCAAGACGGACTCACAATTCGAATAAAAAAGACCGAGCAATCGAGCGCGGCCCTAGAAAAAGCCTGCGAAAAAATCGAAGCGCGGCTATTCAAAACGACGACAAATTACTCACTGAAATTCAATTCAATCGACCAAGCCATCGAAGCCCTTTCAAAGACGAAAACGGACCATTCCTAGCCGATCAGCCCCGAAAAAAACGGCACCTTGAAAACGCTGGCCGAAGTGACTTTTCAAATGCTGCTGATAAAGAAAACCGTCCACGAGTGAGGCAGGCAGCTGCATTAGGCATGGCCGTATCGCGCAAGCGATGCGGCCTTTTCACAAGGGATGCCAAGCGGCGGGAGAGTGCCGCAGGCACTTTCCCAAGAGCGTACAAAACGGACCAGCCGCAGGCTCATGCTTCAAGGAAGGCAATGCGAAGCGAGCCGAATAAAGCAAGACAAGCAGAAAAAAAGCGACCCGAAGGTCGCTATATAGGATGGCAGCGAGGTCAGCAATCGACATCCGATTGCTTTTTCTCTCGGCGCTCAAGCCAGTTGATAAACAGCAGAAACGCGATACAGATAGCGCCCATCGAGAGGATTTGTAATGTAGCGGTGTCCATGTCAATCTCCTTTTAAGCTGGTAATGATTATGAAGCAACTGCCGACAGCCAGCAAGGCCAAAATGCCGAGCCAGTTGCGGTTGTTGAAAAGAAACGGAGCCACGAAGGCATTGCCAACCATCAAGGCCCCAGCAGTACGAAACGCGGTTTTGATCGCGGGGAAGTCGAAGATGTTTTTCATAAGTGCAATAGGTTGCAAGGCGACATTGCCTAGCGCAGAAGCACCACGGCGCAGCGCAGCAGTCAAGGCCACCGTGCAATTAATGGGGAAGCCGTGCCCACAGGCGCGGCAGGGGCCCCGTTCATGCGCGAAAGGGCCTTTACTGCGAGAACGCCGTGGTAGCGTGAGCGCTCTAGCAATGACGCCCAACCACCACCACGGTCGAGTACCGAAGGCTGAGCAAGGCGGTAACGACAAAGGAGACCCGCCGAGCGACCTCAATCAGTAGGCAAATCAACTTGCGAAGTCTGCTTGCCACCTTCCCAAGTACCCTCAAATTTGAAGAATCCAGCTTCCTCATGAAATGAGCATTCAAACGTCAGGTCGGGGTATTTAACCGACATGGCGAGAAGAACGGGCGTGGCGGGAGACCATGCCGTTTCAAAATTAATGACCGCTTCACCATCTTCGTGATGCTCAAGCGTAGGTCTGCAAGCATCCCATTTGGTTCCCCAATGTGTGATGCTCCAGTCATACCAGTGCTTTGCACCATGCTGTGCCAAGTTGTCTGCGTAGATCTGCCCTTGGGCTTTGGCTTGGGGGCGGTGTTTTTCCACATAGTCCTGCAAGCTCTTGCGGTCGTGAATGTTGTGGTCTTTCGCCCACGGGTAAGTCAAGTAGACCTGCCATTCGGTTTCGGAATGAAATGCAGCGAAGCCAATGTCTCCATCGGAGCCTGCGTTCGTTTGGAGCGTTGGCGGCATGGGCACGAAGTTTTCAAAGGACAAAACCGAGTCATTGGTTTTGGACTTTGCGAATTCAACGAATTCGGCGACACGGGCGGCAGAGCCCGTGACGGAAAGAGAGGTGTAGCACCAGTTAGGCATGTCGAATCTCCTAGAGAGTTCGGCGGCAGGGGCGCTCTTGGTTTTTGCCTGCCATGCACTCATGCCGAAACAAGGAATTGAGCGCACGCACGGAGCAGCCCCACAGAGGGCATGGGGCACAAGTGAAGCGGGCATTTAATGGAGGAGACCCGCGCCCTTTAGGGCGTGGCGGAGGAGGCCGTTCATTGCCCGATTTACTTGTGAGGCGCTGTTGACACGCGGCGCACGCGGTTTCGAGTTTTGAAAAAATGGCTTGCCATCAAAACTCGGGGCCGAGGGGGTTGCGTGACGCGACTTGTCGCAACAGACGGACCCAGAGGGGCCGACGCGCCGACCCTTGGCAAATAAGGGGAAGATTCGGGCGGGCGCTCACTCCCCGCACGCCACAGTCTTAAATGTTTCAAGCGCGAATGAAGCGCGTCAACATTGCCGCACCAGGTGAAGCGATGCACAACACTGGTGCCAGGATTGCGCAGTTGCGCGAAGCGCAAAGACGAAAACGGCGAAGTCAAACAAATGGCCGCGATCAGATGAGATGCACCGCCCAATGGAGTTGGATTGAATTGGATGTGCGCCAATACAAACAAGAACAAAAAAGCCCCGACTCATTACTAAGGCGAGGCACAAAGGGGCGACAAGCCCTAGGCGACAAGCTTCTCAGCTTGTTGTGTTCTTGACTCATTGGCGGGGTCGGTCGTCAACTTCAAGATGAAGTCGAACGCTTGGCTGGCCATGCGGACTGCCAGGACAGAGCGAATTTGCTGCGGGAGTGGGTCAGGCCGGATTTGTTGATCGTGGACGATCTGTTTCTGGCCAGGCGAATCACGGCGGAGGCGGCAGAAGTTTTGCAGGCGATTGTTCACCAGCGCTACAAGCTTCGCCGCGCCATGGTGGTGACCTCCAACAGGGTGGTGCAGGACTGGGGCAAGTATCTGGGGGATGCGACGATGGCCAGCACGATCCTGGACAGGTTGATGCACGCTGCGTGATGCTGGAGTTTGAGGGCAAGAGCTACAGGCTCAAGGAGGCGGCGGCACGCTTGGCCATCCAAGCTGACGCGTCATAATCTGACCGCGCTGCCTGGGAGAATTTGGAGTGGCCACGGGTGGGGGAATTTGGACTGGCCATCAGGGGCCACCGAGCTGGTGGCAAATATCGAAAGACCAAACACAATAAGAAGCCGTCGCCACATAGGCTAAGCTCTCCTACGTGGCTTAAGACGCTTGCGATGGTCTTTTGCCTGTTCGAGTAACTTTAGCGATGCTTCTCGACTGGTGCCATCTTGCATTGGAGGATGGCCGACTGGTATGAAGTAGCCCTTAATGCAGCTGCCGTCTCTCAAAGCAATCTGCGTGTGATTTTTTGTTTTGAATTCACTTTGCCCAGCAATTTTTTTTCCCTGTGAAAAAGCGGATCTGACAGCTTGGTAAGGTCTCAGTTCTGAGGCATCAGCGTATCGTTGTTCACTGATAGATTTCGCATAGGCTTTTTCTCGCAAACCATGCAACGTTGTAAAAGACGCGTTATCAAAGGGTCGTCGCAAATTATCTTCGTCTCCTTGGTACGCAGGCTCATTTTGTGGAATGGGCTCATCCTTTGCTAAATAGCCTTGATAACTCGTTTCAGCCGCCTCCCCAAACTCTTGAAGTGCTGCATGTGTAGACATGTCAAGCCACCGAGAGACCTGCAATACCACGCCTATGACAGCTGGTGTTGCAATGGCTGATGTTGCCAAAAGTAGCTCAGGGTGATCGTGAACGGTTCGGGCATGCTCCAGAGCGCGATCTGGATCTGCTTCATAAAAGTAAATGCCAGGGCCGAGCCAGTCGTAAACATTTATTGATGTCTTGAGGTGTGTCCGCCTCGCGATTAGATCGTCGCGAACAGTGATATCGCAGCCGTGGTAGGCCAAGATTAAATTGCTATGGCTCACCGATACGCGGGGTTTGGCTTGCCCTTGGCGTTAAAAATCCCAAGTGATTGCATCAATTCAAAAGCTTCCATGCCATGAAGGGCTTTGATCAGAACCTTGCTTTTGTGCGAAGTAGGTTTGGATTTGGCAACCACAGCCCTAGCAGCTGCACGCTTACGTGCGGGCGCTTGTTTAACAGTAGAGTGGCTTTTGGTGCTCATGCGTGAATGATGCCGCAAATTTCCCGGTTCTGCACATGAGAAGCGCAAAAAAATTACACGCTGCGTGGTTTTTGGGGCTGCTGTACCCTACCCTTTCGACCATTATTGTCCGATAATCCCAATTATCGGATAATGATTTAAGGGGTAAAATTCGCGATATTCGTTTATCTGAGGTCTGGGAGGCCTGATTTTGAGCCTCACCACAGTCGATAACTGAGCTTTTGCAAGAGAACATCAATGCTAGAGATTGACCCATTCAACCAGCTGATCGCCGCTCGGCTCGCTGTTCTCAGCGTGATGTACGCGATGATCCGCGCATGTCATCGTTGGGCCTATGCCTATGCTCTCATCTGGTGGCCAGGCACAGTTGCACACGAGCTATCCCACTTCATTGTTGGTTTGTTTTTGGGGGCCGATCCCGCCAGACTTAGCGTACTGCCTCGCCACAACAAAGCGACTGGAGAGCTTGTATTAGGCGAGGTTGTATTCAGCAACCTGCGTTGGTGGAACAAGCTGCCCGTTGGCATCGCACCGCTGGTCATCTTGGCACCAATTGGGGCCCTGCTGGTTTACAAAACCCTACCCCTACCCCAAGTCAGTATTGAGGCCCTGCTGCTTGAATTTGCAGCCTTGCAATGCTTTGTTGGTTGCTGGCCCAGCCCTACGGATTGGGCTCATGCTCGAACGACCCTATATGTGCTGACGGGCATCGCTTTTCTTTCCTGGGGCATCTACGCCCTTTTTACCCATTAATCAGGAGCATTTTGTGGCACAAAACACCGACGTCATCCTGAGCACACCAAACTACACTCGTGCAGACTTCACCGCGCTTCGCGCATGGGTCCAGCGCGTCCCGATAGATCGAATCGCGAGGCTGTACTACGTCGACGATGCCCCACAAGTCGATCAAGGCCTTGAGAAATACCTCACCTCCATGCGCCATGACCTCATCGAGCGCGCCATTGTTGCGAATCCAGGGCTTGCAGATGCGCTATCAAAAGCACGGGTAGGGGGGAGCATCACCACGGGCATTCTGTCGATCCTGGTGAAAGCATCCGAAGCCAAGCCATCCCCTCCCAAGGCGGCAGATTTGTGCAGCCAATGGTTTCGCCCTGGCGCAGCAAAAGCAATTGCGCACTTAAACACACCAACACTAGGAGACCTAAAAAAGTACATCGAGCGCAGCGGCCCGAACTGGTGGAGACCCATTCCACGAATGGGCGAGAAACGCGCCAAAGTCATCATGCAATGGCTCAACAGGCACGAGGACACATTCATCCGTCCAGAGACTCAGATCCTTGTTTTGCATGCACAAAATCTCTCACCTTTAACCAGCACACCTCTTCCCGTCGAACGCATTGCGAGCCTCCCCCACCCCCTTGATGGACATGATGGGCGAAACAGAGCCAGTGCTTTTTGTTTCATTCAAGCCAGAAACGACTTGGAGGCCATTCGCGCATACCTAGAGAAATTCAGAAACCAGCCCAACACACAACGAGCTTATCAACGAGAACTCGAACGTCTTTTGCTGTGGTGCGTGATCGAGCGCAAAACACCCCTTTCTTCCATGCTGGTTCACGACTGTGAGGCATATAAAGACTTTTTGAAAACCCCCTCCCCCGCCTTCTGCGGACCTCGCGACAAGCGGCTGTCACCCCGATGGAAGCCCTTCACGGGCCCCCTCTCCCCCTCTAGCCAGCACCAAGCCATTCAGATCATTCGCGGAGCTTTTGCTTGGCTTCAAGATGTGCGCTACCTTGGGGGCAATCCGTGGACCGCCGTTTCTGACCCTCGACTTGAAAAACAGATTTCACCGCTCAAACTTGAGCGCGCCCTCCCCACCTCGCTCTGGGCAAAAACTTGCGCTGCCCTCGATATTCATTGCGGGAAAGAGGACAAAGTCCAATTAAGAATTGGCAGAGCCGCAATTCTGATCTTGGGTGACTCGGGTTTACGTATCAGCGAACTTGCAGGAGCGCTGACCACCAACCTAAGACAGAGCCCTGACGCAGATGTTTTACTTCTAGATGTTCTTGGAAAGGGATTGAAGTGGCGAACAGTACCCCTTAGCCCCCGCGCCCACGCCGCCCTTAAAGCGCATTGGAAAGATCTACCCGAGGACCAAACTCATTTACTTAGCCCCGCGCGACGGCCACATACACCTTGCAGCGAAGCAAAAAAGACTTCTGGCTATGCCCCACGTGCTCTTGCAAGGGTGATTGAAAAGACCCTGCATCAAATCAGCGACGATCCCGAATTCACCACCGATGAAATGGTCAAACTGCGAACGACAAGTGCCCATGCATTCCGACACACCTTTGGCATGCATGCCGTACGGTCCATGAAGCTGAATTCTGTCCGCGAAATCTTAGGACATGAAAGCATAGACACCACTTCAATCTACAGCCGAGAGGAAGAGCGCGAAGTATCTTTGGATGCGCATAAATTTTTCGCCAAAGATGCCGCAGAGCCACCCTGTTAGACCGTCTAACACCCCTACCCTGTTAGACCGTCTAACACCCCTACCCTGTTAGACCGTCTAACACCCCTACCCTGTTAGACCGTCTAACACCCCTACCCTGTTAGACCGTCTAACACCCCTACCCATAAAAAAGGCGGGACAAGCCCGCCTTTTTTATCGCCATTACTGGCGACATTTATTTGCCGATCAATTCGCCAAGCGCTACCTTAAGTTTCGCAAAGGAAGCCTCACTCAAATATCCCGATTTAATGGAGAGAAAAACCTCACCATCGAGTCCTTGGGAAATCTTGCCAATGGCCTTCCCCTCATGCTTAATAAGAGTGACTGGTGTCTTCTTTGACGCCTGCTGATCGCTTGTGAGCATCTCGAAAATCTTGGCAGATGTAAAACTTTTACCAAGCGCTCTGATCTTTGATGCACGCTCGGTAAGAGCTTCTGGATCTGCCTGCAGCTGATCGTTGATGGCCTTGGCCCAGCGGACTTGGATTTCTGTCGGATTGCCGAATAGCTCAAGAACAAACTGGGGAAGCCGCGCAATAGAAATACACTGGGTGATGTGGACGTTACTCACGCCAACATGACTTGCCAATTGACGAGCCGAGCTGAACAGCCCCTCATCGATAGCCTTGCGCCACATCTCACCCTGTTCATAAGGAGTGAGGTCTTCACGATCCCTGTTTTCACGATCCATCAGAGTGAACAAGTGCTCATCCGACATTTCCATGATCATCGCCAACACTGGCAGGCCAAGTTGCTTGCAAGCAGTAAAACGACGATGACCAAAAACTACTTCGTAGCGTTCGCCCAAGGGGCGAACAAGAATAGGCTGGACGTTGCCCCCAGCGTGCGCAATCTCATCCTTAAACTTATCAAACGCGGCCGTTTCGAACGTGCTGGAATGACGGTTAGCCCACTTTGATTCATCGACAAGCGCGGAATCAAGTTTAATGGTTCTCACGCCATCAGCAAACTGAGCCAACTTGGCTTCAAGCGACTTCACAGTAGCCTCATGCTGCTGTAATTGACCTCGAAAGGCAAGCATCCCACCTGGAGCAGTTAGAGAGCCTTGCTTGACTGGCGGCGGCTTAGGAGAAACAACCTCGGCAGTTGGAGCGGCACCTTCTTGGGGTTGAGCAACGGGATTCAGAATCCCTTTCATTTTTGCCATTCGATCTTTAACTGACATGCACTTCTCCTTCATTCAGTTTCGGCTGCAATCTGTTGGTGCCAGCTGACAACAACGGATTGCTCAACAAGGTCGACAACGCGATCATAGGCCTCGCGCGCGCGTCTGTACGTCTTCAAGCTACCTTCGTACTTGGTGATGTCATACACGGTGCCGAATTCGGTTGAGGCAGAAACCGTAACGGTTGTTTTGGGCACCTCTACTGGGAAAACCTTGTCTCCGTATGTTGCCTGAATCCACTCACGAACAACGTTCGATGAAGCATCAGATGCATCAACACGAGACAAAAGAATGTTCAAGAAATCAAACTTCTTGGTAAGCCCCGCGCTTTCCATCAAACTGGATGAAAGATCGCCAAACAAATTCCAAAACTGGACGCTTGAAGCAAAGTCCAGGTTATTCGGAGGCAGCGGCACGATCAAGCCATCGCTGCCCATAAATGCGTTAATTGTCAGATAGGAAAGGGCAGGGGGCGTATCAATCAGGATGACGTCATATTTGTCTCGCAACGAAACAAGGCCCTCGTTCAATACATTCCAAAACTGGAAGGAGCTGTCAGTCATCTGCCGAGCTGGCAAGCTGAACTCAGCCGCATACAAATTGGTATTTGCGGCAATTAGGTCAATGCCCTCCCAATACGTTTCCTGTACAGCCAAGTCCAACGAATCGGCCCCTATGCCATCTATCAGGATTCGACCAACCGTCATCTCATCATCGATCTCTGCATCACTCAGCATACCGAACAATGCAGTTAGAGAGCCTTGAGGGTCCATGTCAATGCAAAGAACCTTATGACCGCGAAGGGATAAGCCTTGAGCAAGGCACATCGTTGTCGTCGTTTTAGAAACGCCACCTTTGAAATTTCCAACACCAATTACAACACCCCGAGCCGCATCTGGTCTCACAAAGTCTTCTCTGATGATTCGAACCAATTCGCGAACTTCACTCAGAGAGAACGAGCGCACTTTACCTTGGGTGCTATCAGCATGTAGACCTAGCTTTTTGATTCGATATTGAAGTTTGGGCTTATCAATGCCGCACAATTCAGCCACCTGGCCGATAGTGAAAGTTGGGGCTTTCTTTCGGCGATCTGGCGCAAGCATGTGGCCACGAACACGTGCAAGCATGTCTCGAGCGTCAATAGCAATTTGTGCAATGTCTGGAATCGAGATCTTGGCTCGTTGAATCAAAGCCTTAATGTTCAGCGTCATTCGAGAACCTCCCTTATTGATGATTTAAACCTGATACGTATCATCATACATTCTACGGTTAAGTGGAAAAAATACGCACGAGCGGATCTAGCAAGATGTCTTAGAACAATTAAGTGCCTCTTTTTGGTGACATGGCTTTTTTGTCTTTGTTTTTACACTCGTGTTCAAGAACTCTTTTAATAAAATCTAGAATACTCTTTAAAGATATTAAGGGTCCGAAAATCTGTTATCTATCAATAGGTTAGCTGCATTCAGGTGTGTGGATATGTGGGGCATAGTGTGTGTTTTTGTGGGTCTGGGTGAGTGTTTTTGTGCAACGCGGTGAGAAATTTTGTGCGTCTTGGTGTGTGGATATGTGCCGAGAAGCGTTACTCAATCAAGGTACTCGGAGCAATCTTTAGAAGTTTAAAAATTAATAAATTACGTTGTATATTTGCTACGCAGGGAATTTCTTGTTGAAATCGTAAAGCTGTAGACAAGGTTAACCACGCGCCCAAAGAGCGGAAAAGGTGAGCGGATTTGTGCTGGTGGACGGTCGATCTTCATGGGAAAGGTGAGTGATTTTGTGTATTGTGAGGAACGATACGAGAAAAGGTGAGCACGAACATGGTCTGCTCACCGTAGAATGAGCCATGCCCAAAATAAAGACACTTGATCAACAGTTGCTCCATCTCATAGCAGAGGAGGGTGCTTCGATCAAAAACATTCCAGCCACGGCAGGCAATGCGCTTAAAAAGCCAGTCGACACACTTGCAATGGCTCCAGCCGAAGGCGGTCGCATAACTGTGATTGAACGCAGGTTGTATTTCACTTTGATGTGGTTTGCTCAGCGCCAGGGCTGGCAAGTCGGGCAGGAAAGTTTTCAGGCGCCTTTGGCCGAGGTGCTTAAAAAAATGAACTATCGCAGTCGCAATATGAAACTCATTCGCGATGCGTTGACTTCAATGACCACAACTCCAGTTGAATGGCAATCACCCACTGCAGGGGAGGGCTCCAATTGGGGGGTCAGCGGAATGATCTCGCACGCAGAAATTATCAGTAGCCGATCTGGTAGCACCCTCGAATGGTCTTATTCACCAAAAGTGCGGCCCGAGATTCTGAACCCGTTCCCTTTTGCTCGTGGCTCACTGGAGGTTCAGGACGTTTTGAAAACCCATGCAGCGCTTGCTCTTTACGACATCGTGACGCGTTACTTGAGCAGCGCAACTGGACTCACGCCACGTCGACATTGGTCATGGTGGCGACCTGTGTTGAGTGGAAACGCAGACAGTCTAGACACCACATCTGAATTCAAGTCATTCAACAGGGACTATGTCAAAAAGGCGATGAAAGAAATCAACGCCAAAACCACCGTTGATGTCGAGGTAATCACACACAAAGTGGGACCAAGGGTAATGGAGTTGCAATTCAGAGCGACTCGCAAGAAAAACTACAAGGCACCACTCCAAAACGTAAATACAGAAAGTGGCCTTAAAGAAATCGGTCGAGCTATTTCCCTTGGCATTACTCAAAGGCAAGCAGAGCTTTTCTTTGACGAGCACGGAGAGAACACCCTTTCGAAGGGTTTGAACGTCTTGGAGGAAAGGTTGGCCAAGCCTAGACTTCGTCCTGTGGAAAACCCCAAAGACTATTTAGAGACCGTTTTGGATAACCAAGCTATTGACGCTCAAACGGGAGCGTTGATCGATGCACAAAAAGAGCAAGCTTTGGAGAAGCAAAAGAGGATCGAGCTTTTGGAGCAATACCGCGCCAATCGCCTCCAGGCGGCATGGGAGCTGTACCAAGAAAGCAACGACAGCGACAAGCGTTTTCTTGAGGAGCAATTTACATCAACTGTACTGGAAAAAGGGCCCACCTCAACGAAGCGTCTTTATGAACAGAAGGGTTTTCAGGCGACTTCAGTGCGCAGCTTGATGAAGGCACACCTCGCCGATCATTATTTTGGTGAAGGCTGGAAGACCCCCAATGACGATGTCCTTTTCAGGTTTGCTCTTAACTTCATCAAGACTGAGAGTGCAAAAAGTGAATAAGTTTTTGTATGCATTGATGGCCGTGTTTTTGCTCGCCATGGAGTTCCCCCAAATCAGTTGACAAATATGATGTCAAAATGGACTTCCCACGGTGCACTAGACAGCTCGGGCCTATGATTTCTTCACAGGAGCAGACCATGTCACCACCCTGTTTCACCCCTGAATTTAAAGACGAAGCGGTTCGTCAAATCACCGATCGAGGCAATTCAGTCGCTGATGTCTCAGCAGACAGCTCTACAAAAGGGTTAATGCTGTTAAGCCAGACAAAACAGACCAACAAGCCGCTGAGCTGCTCGCTGCAAAAAGTGAAATTCTCAGACTAAGAACTCAACTTCATCGTTCAGAGGATGAGCGCGATATTCTAAAAAAGGCCGCTCGGTACTTTGCAAGGGAGCTCGAGTGAAGCACCGTTTCATCAATGATCATCGGCATGAATACAAAGTTGCAACGATGTGTCGGGTGTTGAATGTCGCGCGTGCAGGTATTTTATGCGTGACGTCACCAGCCAAACTCAAATCGTGCGATTCAAGACGAACGCCTTCTTGGCCTGATTCGTGACTCATATATGGCCAGTGGCGGCGTTTATGGTTCGCCGCGTGTGTTTGCTGATTTACGAGAAGCTGGCGAGACGTGTGGCAAGCATTGCGTGGAGAGAATCATGCGCAACCACAAGATACAAGCCATACGCGGCTATAAAAGCCCAAAAACCGTCAAGGGCCGACCGTCAATCTTTGCGCCGAACCGGTTCAATCGTGAGTTCACAGTGAATGCACCTGACCGTGTATGGGTCACGGACACTACCTACATTCGAACATAGCAGGGTTGGCTGTATTTGGCTGTTGTTTTAGATTTGCACTCACGTGCCGTGGCTGGCTGGTCAATGAAGCCAACGATTGCTAAATTGCTAAAAACGGGTTCCAACGGAGACACTTAGTCCTCTCACAGATTCAGACTTTGGGCCCCTTCCGTAGAGCAAGTAGTCGATTTGCCCATAGACATCTTTTGTAAATTGCTTTTGTAGGCCGAGTCCATAGGCTGTTTGATTCATTGAGCCGCTGGCTGCACCACCTAAGATGGTCCGAGTTCTACCAAGTCGCCCAAAGAGCTCGATATCTTCCGTTACTGGGTAATGAGATCTCAGGAATGCACCAGCCATGGTGGCACTAACTTCTTCGTCTCTGTTGAACGTTGATCCCAAAATTCCCTCGATAGCTAAGTTTTCATTGATATTCGTTCCTACTGTCGTACGAACAAGTTTTGGGACAACTGTAGATCCATCAGCAAATTTGATCTTCAGGTGTAGTGCCCCAACCTCCCCATAAAGGTCGATAGATGGCCTGTCTTGTGCATAGGGGACATTTGTCGTGAATACAAGCACAACGGAAGTTAGAACACGAATAGTCGTTTTCATAAGGAGTCTTTTTGCTTTGGAGGTGGTGGTTCGGTTACGAATGTCAAAGTGAACAGAGCAAGTTGTCATAAATCTACATCTAGTCGACGTAAAAATTATAACTAAAATGATTGATTATTCCTACAATTGTAACGTTTTAGGATTATCATTTAACACATGTATTTGTACTTAAGAAGGTTGTCTATGCCATTGCTCATGAAATCTAGAGCATTAATCGCACGTGTGTTCTTTTGTTTGTCTTTCGCTTTTGCGCTCACACTTAGCGCTTGTGGTGGAGGTGGGGGAGAAGGCGGCGGGTTTAAAGATAGAACATACGTTATTAGTGGAACCATATCGGGGTTGGAAAACGGACAGCAGGTGACGTTGACGAATAATGGAACTACCTTACTCACTGTGACATCAAACGGTGAGTTCACTTTTACAAGCCCTGTGGCTTTTAACGGTAGCTACAGTATTACAGTCAACTCACAACCCAATGGGCAAATTTGTTCTGTTGCGAACAATACAGGCAGTGGCGCTGGAGTGACAGCCGATGTGAGCAATGTGCGTATCGTATGTGCCACTGCTCCAGTAAACACTTACACGATTGGAGGCAGCGTATCCGGGTTGTCTAACGGGCAGCAGGTGACGTTGCAAAACAATGGCGCTGACGCGTTGATCGTGACATCAAACGGTAACTTTGCTTTTCCAACATCTGTGGCTTTTAACGGTAGCTACAGTGTTACGGTTTCCACGCAGCCAGTAGGCAAAACCTGCTCAGTCGTCAATAATTCTGGTAGCGGTGCTGGAGTGACAGCCGATGTGAGCAATGTGTTGATCATTTGTGCAAGCAACACTTACACGATTGGAGGCAGCGTATCCGGATTGTCTAGCGGGCAGCAGGTGACGTTGCAAAACAATGGCGCTGACGCGTTGATCGTGACATCAAACGGTGAGTTCACTTTTACAAGCCCTGTGGCTTTTAACGGTAGCTACAGTATTACAGTCAACTCACAACCCAATGGGCAAATTTGTTCTGTTGCGAACAATACAGGCAGCGGCATTGGAGTGACAGCCGATGTGAGCAATGTGCGTATCGTATGTGCCACTGCTCCAGTAAACACTTACACGATTGGAGGCAGCGTATCCGGGTTGTCTAACGGGCAGCAGGTGACGTTGCGAAACAATGGCGCTGATGCGCTCACTGTGACCTCTAACAGCAGTTTTATGTTTTCGTTACCTGTAGCGCAAAATGCAAGCTATAGCGTGACAGTTGGCACGCAACCTAAGGGCTTCACGTGGTGCTCAGTTACAGCCAACCCTAGTAGTGGTTCGGTGACAAGTAATGTCACAAATGTGGCAGTCTCTTGTGTTGGGTCAGCAGCGAGGGCAAGTACGCTGGTGAGTACGGCAACTGATAACCCAGCCCCCACAGGTGTTGCTGTTGATACGCAAGGCAATGTTTATGTTGCTCAATGGCGGGATGGCAGCGATCCCAATATGGCTGTGATCGTCTCAACCGCTTGGGATACTGTCTCCAAGATAACCACAGGCAATCAGCAAGCAACTTTTGCCTCGAACTTATCAGCACCAGTTGGCTTGACTTTTGATGCAAGTGGTAATTTGTACATTGTTCAAACAGATTCAACCGAAATCAAGAAAGTCACAAGTGCTGGGGTTGTATCTACGTTTGTTGATATAAACGCGATTGACCCAAATATGGGTACGCCTGCAGGGATTTATTTCGACAGTCAGAATAGTGAATTTTATGTGACAGACCTTAATGGTCACGTATCCGTAATTACATCTGCAGGTGCATTGGTCAGATCAATTTCACTTCCAGGCGGCTCCGCTATGGGTGTAGTTGTAGATGCGAGCGGCAACATTTATGTCTGTGATTACCTCAATAGCACAATCCTTAAGGTGGACACCTCAAACAACGTGACAACATTCGCGGGCTCATCGCAGGGCTTTGCAGATGGCACGACAATAAACGCGAAATTTACTCAACCATATGGCATTACCAAAGATACCAGCGGTAATTTGTATGTGGCGGATCAAGGAAATAACAAGATCCGCAAGATCACAGCGGCAGGAGTTGTTACTACGCTGGCTCCTACACAGAGTTCTGGTGCTGCAGCAACTTTCAACGCCCCCACAGGAATCACAACAGATGCGAATGGGAATTTGTATGTGACGGAATATTACGGGCGTAAAGTTAGCAAGATTTCTCCTATTTCGCCGTAAATATGGGTTAACAGTGGTTACGCTGGTAGCCACGAATTATCTAGAGGCAGTTTGAGCACCAAGCTAACTGCCTCTTTTGAGTTGCGGATATGAAGAAAAGATGATTCATCGATGAGTGACAAGGCGCTTTACCGTGGTGGGGGGGGGCTTCAGCCAACTCACGTTCTACAAATATCACCTAAAGTTCGGCGGCATAGGGACTCCAGACGCATCAAGGCAGCGGGATTTTGAACGTGCGAACACCCACAAGAAATTGCTGGCTGATGCTCATTTGACATTCACTGGTTCGGGAGCGTGTTCGGTGTAGGGTGCTATCTTCCTCAGGTCGAACGTGACCTTTGCAAATGTGCCGTGGACAGATTCGTACGATTGATTTTAGATAAGAGAAACAGATGAATGAACAAATAACTAGACTAGATTTTGGGGTAAGAATGTCGGAGGCCGTGTGTTTTCAAGGCGTCGCTTACCTTGCTGGACAGGTGCCAACGGACATTACAAGAGATATTGTTGGGCAAACCCAAGATGTGTTGAATGAAATTGATGGGGTTCTTTGTAGGCTTGGTACAGATAAAACAAAGCTTCTTCAAGTTCAAATTTTCTTGAAAGACATAAATGAGTTCGAAGGAATGAATCAAGCATGGGATGCTTGGGTTCCATCAGGAAATCCACCAGCAAGAGCAACTATTCAAGCAAAACTTGCCAATGAGGATTGGAAGGTCGAAATTTTGGTGATAGCCGCGCTATATTAGATTTCTATTTCTGTTCGCACTTAAGCAAAGTACTTCCAGAATTGGTGTTTCGTATAGGACAATTGTTGTGTTAGCTGACGGAGCTGAAATAAATGACTTTTTAGGGGGCGCGGGTTCGTTTCAATGGTCTAACTTCAATTTCATCAAATGATTTAAGAAGGATTTCTTTAGCGACAGCTTGTTTTTCAACATCAGTTAGATTTTTCCGATACTTTCCGTATGGATACTTCATTAAAGAGGAAAATTTGTTCATTTGGTTTTGTTACATATATTCAGGGTGGAGGTCAACGGTCAAATCGATAAGGAGTTGATGGTTGTTTCACCAATTCTGCATTATTTAAGCGCTATTTAACTTATGAAAGAGACGGCATATATAAAATATGTCACTAGAAATAAGTTTATAACAAGCCATTTATTCGAGCATAGTGCAGAGTTTGGGTACGACTTTTCACATTCAGACGGCGGAATAAACGCCAGAGGTGGACCTTTACAGTGTGTTCGCTTATGTCTAGCTCAGTTGCGATATCACGATTGCTCAGACCACGGTCTAGCATCCCTAAGAGCTGCTTTTGGCGGCTAGTGAGCTTCACTTCGTTAGAAGATAGGTTTGTTTCCTCATGATCGTCTTTTGCAACCAATTTAAGGATTGCCGATGAGATCTCATTAACGGGTGTAGATTTCTCAATATAAAGATCAGCACCGGCCGACATGCATGACTCTTGGGCATCTCTAGCTGGCATTGAAGATAGAACCACTAGTGGTACATCAGGATACACCGTCTTGATTTCTCTAACGGAGTTTGTATCTTTGACTCCTGGTAATAACAAGTCCAGTACTAAAAGTCTTGGATCACCATTTTTAATGGTGGCAGCTGCTAGATCGCTGAATCTTGCTACTTCAACAACAGTTGTAGCAGAAAATATCCGACGCAACAGCATAGCGATGGCTTGACGCATCATGGGATGATCGTCAATAACGTACAAACTCATTTTTACTCCAACTTAAAAGATTATTTCTATTGTGGCATCTATAGTAGACCAAAATTGGAAGATGTCATCAGAAAGAACTACAAGAGAAAAGTTAATTTGTAGGAGTTTTTGGAGAAGCAAAAAGAGTTCTAACAGAGAAATTTGTGACCTGAGCCGTGCCCATGAGAACAAGGGCACCGCCTATGATGGTATGTGGGCCGACGTTTTCATTAAGGAATAACCAGCCCCACAAGATACCGAAAACAGGGATCAGGAAAGTGACGGTAAGTGCAGATGTTGCCCCGACATCTGATATCAGGCGGAAATAGAGAAGATAAGCAAGACCGCTACAGACAATGCCCAAGATTGCGACAGAAAAGACAATCTGAACCGAGGGCAGTGCCATAACAGGATCAGAAATCCACGTTAGAGGAGCTAAAAAAAGCGTGGCACCCCACATACTACCGTGTGCGTTAGCAAATGGGGCAATCGACTTCGCTGTTTTAGCGTAAGTTGTTGCGATACCGTATGACATTGCTGCAGCCAATCCAGATGCTATTGCGATGGTTCCGTTTTCTGGTAAGGCTAGCGTTTCAACACCTGCAAGAAAGCCAACACCTATTAGGCCAAAGACCATTCCTAATAATATTTTGAGGGTTAGTTGTGATTTGAACCAAATTGCACCGATGACAGCGGCCCAAATGGGGGCGGTTGCATTAAGAATGGAGAGTAGAGATGCGCTAATTGTTTTGGCGGCGTACGCGAATAGAAGAAAAGGGATTGCTGAATTGAACAAGCCAAGTATCAAATAATGTTTCCAGTGCTGAGTAAGAAACAGATCTTGCTTGTGATAGAAACTAATGGCGAGCAGAAAAAGCGCGGCAAGACCGACGCGATAAAAGATCAAAAGTGAAGGCCCTAATACAGGAGCTCCGATACGCATGAATAAAAAAGATGCTCCCCAAATAGCGGACAAAAGCAACAAACGAAAGAAACTGGGAGAGTTCATTGACGAGAGCGCTCATGTAAGAAGCTAAAGGGGAGCATTAAAGCTCCTATGGCGAGGAGTGGAGACAACTCTTACTCAGGCAAAACGGCCGTTGCTTCAATTTCAACCTTGGCGCGATCCTCTAAGAGGTCGGCGACTTGTACAAGTGTCATGACTGGGAAATGACGGCCAATGATTTCTTGATAGGCCTTCCCGAGCGCATGTGAATGTTGGAGATATTCAGCCTTATTTTTGACATACCAAGTCATTCGCACTAAATGTTCTGGACCTGCATTGGCGCAGGCTAAGGTTTGAATGATGTTTTGCAAGGCCTGGCGACACTGCCCTACGAAATCGTCGGTCTCGAATTGACAATCACCATTCCATCCAATCATGCCAGCAACAAATATTTGTTGTCCTTGCGCTTGAATGCCATTTACGTAACCTTTAGGTGGGAGCCATCCATTGGGTTGAAGTACGTTCCACATGATCTTTTCCTTAAGCGAGTTGATGCAATTTGAAGCGTTGGACCTTGCCTGTTTCAGTTCGGGGCAGTTGGTCAACGAAGACAATCTTTCTGGGGTATTTATACGGTGCAAAGTTGTCTTTGACGAATTGCTGTAGGTCAGTTTCCATTTGCAGAGAACTAACGTAACCTGCTTTCAGTACAACAAAGGCAGTTACGAGTTGACCGCGATCTTCGTCGGGCATTCCAATTACTCCACATTCAGAAACGGCAGGGTGCTCTAGGAGTGCATTTTCGACTTCAGGACTTGCAATGTTGTAGCCAGCGGAGACGATCATGTCATCATTGCGTGCTATGTATCGAAAGTAGCCTTGCTCATCCATAACAAATGTGTCGCCTGGTAGGTTCCAGCCATTTTTTACGTAATCTCTTTGTCTAGGGTCATCGAGATACCGACAACCCGTAGGCCCACGAACAGCTAATCGTCCTGGGGTGCCAGGTGGTAAGGGTTTCATTTGTTCATCAACTATTTGCGTTTGATATCCTGGAACCGTGTAACCTAAGCAACCGGGCTTGATATGTTTTCCTGCGGATGCGATGTAGATGTGAATCATCTCGGTGCCGCCAATGCCATCAGTGATCTCTTGTCCTGTACTTTTCTTCCACAATTCTCTTGTTGCGTCTGGGAGAGCCTCTCCGGCAGAGATCGGGTGCCGCAAACAACTTAAGTCGAATTTAGGTGCGAGTTGTGCCATCTGACGGTAGAAGGTGGGAGCTGTGTAGCACTGAGTTGCCCGGTACTGTGAGATGGTTTCTAGAAGAGACAGGGGAGTGAACTTCTCTATCAAGACTGACGAGGCGCCGTAGCGGAGGGGGAAAGTTAGAAGTCCGCCTAGACCGAACGTAAAAGCTAATGGAGGCGTACCGCAAACGATGTCTTGGGAGGTCATTTCCAAGAAATGACGAGGAAACAAATCGCACATTGCCAAGATGTCGCGATGAAAGTGCATCGTGCCTTTGGGAACACCCGTGGTTCCACTTGTGAAAGCGATCAAGCAGACATCATCACGGCTGGTTGCGCATGCTTGAAAAGGCGCATTGTGGCGAGACATCCTTTCTTCTAAACATGTATTCGAGGATGCGCCACCGAAGTGCAAGACTTGTTGCAATGAGGGGCTGTTGTGAGAGTGGAGAGGATCTAAGCAGTGAACAAGCTCATTAGACAATGAGGCGGCACAGAGTGCAGCAGAGATTTGTGCTTTGTCTATGATTTTCTGCAGCTCTGCAGAACGTAACAAAGGCATGGTGGGAACGAGAACTAATCCGGCTTTAATGCCTGCGAGCCAACAAGCCGCGGTCATGGGGGAGTTCGCGCCACGCAGCAGTAGGCGGTTGCCGCTTACTAAGCCCATATCGGAGACTAAAACATGGGCGATGCGATCGACTTGTTGTTGCAGTTGCTCGTAGGTCCATGTGAATGGACCGGCTGAGTTTTGACCGTGAAGCGCGGGCAATTTCCCGTTGCCGGCAATGACATGACGATCGACTAGTTCATTAACGACATTGAGTTGTTCGGCGTATTGAATCTCTGGGCGATCAAAAAGGAAAAGTGGCCATTGCTCTGCAGGCGGGAGCCGATCACGGGCAAATGTGTCTATATAGGAGGAGGGGAGTAGGCGGGTATTGCACATATGGACTTAAGCGCTGTTTTTTAGCAATTCACGGGCGATGATGAGTTGTTGCACTTCGCTTGCGCCTTCGTAGATGCGCAGAGCACGAATTTCTCGATAGAGGGATTCAACGATGCAGCCTTTTTTCACCCCCATGCCACCGTGTAACTGAACGGCCATATCAATGATGTGTTGAGCGTTCTCGGTTGCAGTGAATTTGGCCATGGCAGCTTCTTTAGTGATGCGCTGCCCTTGATCGCGCATCCAGGCTGCGCGATATGTCATGAGACGAGCCGCGTCGAGTTGCATTGCCATATCGGCAAGCTTGGCTTGGCTTAGTTGGAACGAGGCCAAGTTAGTGCCAAACATTTGCCGGCTTTGAGCCCAATGCAGTGCTTCATCAAGAGCCCGTTGAGCAAAGCCGATTGCGGCGGCGGCGACGGAGGTGCGAAAAACATCTAAAGTCGCCATGGCCACTTTGAAGCCTTGACCTGATTCACCTAAGCGTTGCGAGAGGGGGATGCAAACGTTATCTAATCTCAAATGAGCCAAAGGATGTGGGGCAATGACATCTATGCGCTCGGCGACAGAGAGGCCCGCAGTATCAGCATCAATGATGAATGCACTAATACCGCGAGATCCTGGGGCTTCATTGGTACGTGCAAACAGGACATAGAAATCGGCTATTCCGCCGTTAGATATCCAAGTTTTTTCGCCACTGAGAACATAGTGACCATCTTGAATTTGTGCTTGACATTGCATGGCGGCGACATCAGAACCAGCCAGAGGTTCACTAAGGGCGAATGCGGCGATAGCTTCTCCATTTGTGACGCGGGGCAAGTAACGGATCTTTTGTTCGTCAGTACCAAATAAGCTAATTGCGCCAGAGCCTAGCCCTTGCATAGCAAAAGCGAAGTCAGCCAATCCGTGATGCCACGCAAGAATCTCGCGTGTTAGACAAACGCTGCGTGTATCTATGGAATTGGCGATGGCACCGTATTGAGTACCTGCGACAGCATGACGTAACCAGCCGTCGTGGCCAAGGATCTGAACCAGTTCTTTGCAAGTGTTGTCAACGGCAGTATCTTCATGCGAGATATTGAGCAAATGTGTATGTCCCCAAGCATGCAATTGCGTGTGCAATGTTCGATGAGCATCATCAAAGAACGGCCATTGCAATGCTTGTTGCCATGAAGCGGAGGTTGGAGGTGCTGCAACATTCACGATTAGTCTCCTTCGAATACAGGAGTGCTTTTGGAAACAAAGGCGTGGTACGCGCGATGAAAGTCGTTGGTCATCATGCAGATGGCCTGGGCTTGGGCTTCGGCTTCGATGGCTTCATCGATGCCCATGTTCCACTCTTGCTTCAGCATTTTTTTTGTCAGACCGTTTGCGAAGGTGGGGCCATTCGCGAGCTCTAATGCGAATTGTTGGGCTTGTTCAAGTAAGACTTCTGGTTCGCACAAGCGATTGAAAAATCCCCATTGCAGGGCTTCTTCGCCTTTTAGTGCGCGACCAGTAAAAAGAAGTTCACTGGCACGCCCTTGTCCGATGGTTCGAGGAAGAAGAGCACAAGCCCCCATGTCGCATCCTGCCAGGCCGACGCGATTGAATAGAAAGAACGTTTTGCTGCGTGTTGTACCGAAACGGAGATCAGAGCCTAATGCAAGCATGGCGCCTGCACCTGCACACACGCCATCAACTGCCGCGATGATGGGTTGTGGGCTTGCGCGCATGGCTTTGATCACATCACCAGTCATGCGCGTGAAAGCAAGTAGACTGGGCATATCGAATTTAGTGAGTGGACCGATGATTTCATGTACATCACCGCCAGAACTGAAGTTCTCTCCTGCTCCGTTTAAGACAATGGCTTTTACATCATCTGCGAGGTACATGGAGTTAAACAAGTCGCGTAGTTCAGCGTAAGAGTCAAACGAAATGGGGTTTTTACGTTCTGGGCGATTAAGAGTGATGGTTGCTACACGATCTTTCCAAGAAAAATCAATGTGTTTCCCTTTGTAATCAAAGAGGGTGAAGCCATGACGCGGCAGAGTGTGGGGTTGTCCTAGTAGGTGTTTCATGATGTGTCTTTAACCAGCAGACTCGCCACCATCAATGGCAATAGCTTGACCATTAATGCTTCGAGATTCAGCTTGACAAAGCCAGAGAACACATGCAGCCACTTCCTCTGGACGAATCATGCGTTGTTGAGGATTGCGACGCGTAAGTAAGTTAAATGCTTGTTGAGGTGTTTTGTCCGTATTCCGAACAATGTCTTCAATAGCCTGTGCGGCAATTGCCGTCTCTGTGTAGCCTGGACAAACAGCATTTACTGTGATGTGATTTCTTGCCAGTTCAAGCGCGAGCGCGCGCGTTAATCCAACGACACCATGTTTTGCGGCTGTATAGGCGCTGACATGTGAATAGCCTTGTAATCCAGAAGTGCTCGCGATATTAATGATTCGAGCGGGATTGAGTATTGAGCCGGTTGTTCGAAGAGATGGAATTGCTGCATGTATGCAATTGAATGTTCCCGTGAGATTCACGGCAAGCATTTGGTTCCATAAATCAGAACTGGTTTGGTCGATAGAGCTGCTCTGCGCTTGCCCTGCGTTGTTAACAAGGGCATGAATAGGGCCAATAGCTTTGGTTGACTCTGAGAACCCTTTTTTCACTTGTTGCATATCGGTGATATCTACCGACTGCACAAACTTGCGGCCATTCCCTGGTAGTTCACATGCTATTGCGTGGAGTGCTTCCTTGTTCCTACCCATTAAGGTCAGATCTGCATCAGCTGATGCAAGTAGGTGCGCGATAGCAGCTCCGATACCGCGAGCGGCACCGGTGATGACGATGTGCTGATGAGACAAGTCAATAGAAATCGTCATTTTTTTTGTGTATTTGATTGAGTTGCTATGCGCTCGAAATTAGCTTCGAGTTGACGTTTTGCGGAGAAATAAGGTTTAGGCCAAGCTATATTGGTGTAGCCAACACGAGCAGCTTCACTCAGCGTCCATGCTGGATTGGCTAAGTGCGGGCGAGCAATTGCACAAAGATCTGCCCGCCCTGCGGCAATGATGCTGTTAACGTGATCTGCTTCGCTGATGGCACCTACGGCGATGGTGGCAATGCCTGCTTCTTGGCGAATTTGATCTGCAAGTGGGGTTTGGAACATGCGACCGTAGACAGGTTTCTCGTGCACGCTAACTTGTCCCGATGAGCAGTCAATCATGTCTGCGCCTGCCGCATTAAAAGCTTTGGCGATTTCAACGGCATCAGTTGGCGTGATTCCTCCATCAACCCAATCGTGCGCCGAGATTCGCACGCTCATAGGAAGGTGTTCAGGCCAAACTTCGCGCATGGCTTTGAAGATCTCAAGTGGCCAACGTAATCGATTTTCTAGACTGCCTCCGTACTCATCGCTGCGTTTATTTGTAAGAGGAGAAATGAAAGCAGATAGTAGGTACCCGTGGGCACAATGCAGCTCTAGCCAGTCAAAGCCTGCATTAGCTGCTCGACATGTTGCTTGCACAAACTCTTTCTTAATTTCTTCTAAACCTGCATGGGTGAGTGCAGTAGGTATAGCTCCGTTGGGCATATAGGGCTCAGCAGAAGCAGAGCACAAAGGCCAGTTATGGTCTTCAAGCGGATAGTTTGCCCCTTTGTCTTGCCAAGGTCGGTTGGTGCTGCCTTTGGGGCCAGCATGGCCGAGTTGAATACCAATCTTCGCATCACTGTTTTGATGTATCCAAGATACGATGCGAGTAAAGCCCTGTTGTTGCGCGCCATTCCAAAGACCGGGGCAATAAGGCGTGATGCGACCTTCTGGGCTTGGTGCGGTCATCTCGACCATCACCAGGCCTGCACCACCTAGCGCGCGCGCACCGAGATGCACTAAGTGATAGTCACCAGGTATGCCATCAACAGCAGAATATTGCGCCATTGGTGAAACAACAACGCGGTTCTTCAATGTTACGGACCGCACTTGGTATGGAGTGAACATTGGAGGGATTGGGACATCGGTTTGTACATTAGCTTTCCTCGCAAACCATGTTTCATAGTTCTCAAGCCAAGTTTTATCTCGTAAGCGTAGGTTCTCATGACTGATACGTTGGCTTCGTGTGAGCATGGAGTACATGAATTGTTCGGGTTCGAATTGTTCGCAGTAACGAGCGCCACAAACTTCGAACCATTCCATTGCGTTCCATGCGGCGTTTTGAAGGCGCAGAGTTTCAATTCGACGTGCTTCTTGATATGAGTTGAGCACGTTGGTGATTTGTGAGGCGTCGTGTCCGTACTGGTCGAATTGGCGTGTTAATTCAATCGCATCTTCGAAGGCAAGCTTGGTTCCAGAGCCGATAGCAAAGTGAGCGGTATGAACCGCATCACCCATTAAGACAACGTGGCTATCGTTTTGATTTTTTAACCACCACTGTTCGCAAACAACGCGTTGGAAGCTCAGCCAAGCGGAGCCGCGAAGATGACGAGCATTTGTCATCAAAGGGGCGCCTTGTAATGATTCAGCGAATAGCTTTTCGCAGAATGAAATGGATTCAGTTGAGTCAGCTTTGTCTAAACCGTGAGCGAGCCACACATGTTCTGGACATTCAACAATGAACGTGGTGGTATCGTTGTCGAACTTATATATGTGTGCCTGGAACCAACCGTGCTCAGTTTTTTGGAAGTCGAATGTGAATGCGTCAAAGAGGCGATTGGTGCCAAGCCAGATGTATCGATTGGGGCGCGTAACGATGTCAGGTTTGAAAATATCTACGTGTAGATCACGGATTTTGGAGTTGATGCCGTCACTTGCAATGATGAGATCTGCGTTGGGGTAATCGGTATCAGAATTTGCTTCGATTTCGAAGACCAATTTAACGCCTAGCTGCTCGCAACGTTTTTGCAAGATGTTGAGCAGCTTCTTGCGACCAATGCCGACGAAGCCGTGTCCGCTGGAGCGGAGGGTTCGACCTTTGAACCGTAGTTCGATGTCATCCCAATGGTTGAACGCTTGTTGAATTTCAGTGGCTGTGGTTTTGTCCCAAATGCGCATGTTTTCCATCGTTGCATCAGAGAAGACGACACCCCAGCCGAAGGTGTCGTAGGGATGATTTCTTTCGACAACGGTAATGTCGTGCTGTGGATGACGAAGTTTCATCAACAAACCGAAATACAAACCAGCAGGCCCGCCGCCAAGACAGACAATATTCATAATATTTACCTCATAAAACTTTATGAGTAAATTATTAAATACTACATATGAGGGGACACCTATCGGAAACCCGCGATATCTGATTGCTAAAAGATTACATATTTGACTGGCGTTGTATAGGCACTCGTAAATACCTATAAAGTTATATAAATTGACGATTGCGTATTTAAAGGTATTCGTTATGCTTTCTTCGGCTATCTTTTTGGACTCGTATTTCATAACGAGCATGCTGAGTTCCTAAGAGAAAGTATTTTTAATTCATTTATTTTGAAGAGGAGCAGGGCATGAAGAAATTTTGTTCGACTTTGGTGGCAACAGGGTTGATGTTGCCGTTAGTTGCGTTTGCCAACGAACCAAGTTCATTGCAGAGTGACAACAACATTAAGTTCTATGGGTTTGTTCGCTTTGATGGAACTCACGATTTAGGATCCAACAATACAGCTAATGGTGATTGGGCTAGTTTTCTGCAAAATCAACCAATTGAAGGATCAAACGACGCGATGAAACGCGGTGGCACCTACTTAACGGCGCGGACCTCAAGATTCGGTTTTGATGGCAAATTGGCAGGGGGAGCTGTTGGCTTCAAATTAGAAGGTGATTTCAACGGTACAACAGCAGAGGGGGGTCAAACAGGGCGAGCGGCTAACAACGGGACAGGTTTGCGAATTCGGCACGCCTACGTGGAGATCCAGAATTGGTTAGTTGGACAAACATGGTCCAACTATGAGGACTTGGCTGGGTTGCCTGAGACTGTTCAATTCAATCCATCTTTGACTGCAGCTGCGCCACGGCAAGCACAAGTTAGACACACGTTTAATTTGCCAGCCTCCCAGTTGAGTTTTGCGATAGAAAATGGAGGTAGTTTTGTTTCCGAAGTCGTGTCCTCTCCCATATCAAATTCTAATTTCGATAAAGGTGTAGACGTCACTGCTCGCTGGAATAAGTCTGGAGATTGGGGGCATGTTTCTGCTCGCATGGCATCTGTCGGTTACAGCACTACGAAAGATGGTGTGACAAATAGTGCGCGAGGATACCAAGCTGGGTTGAGCGGGTCCACGGTTGTATCTACCGGCAAGTTTGTGTATGGGGCATTCACAGGTAAAGGAGGGGGGCGCTATGCGTGGGGCTCTCTGTTCCAGGGGGCTGTATTGACGAATGACGGAATCAGTCTTTTCAAATCGAACGGATCTCACGTTGGGTATACGCATAACCTGTCTGGGACGCAACGTTCTAATTTTGCCTATTCGGTTGTGAATTTCGCGAATAATACTAATGCTGTTGCAGATGTGAGTAATAAGAAAATCTCTCAAATGCATGTCAACTTAATCTCCAATGTTGCCAAAAATACGGAGCTTGGAGTTGAATATGCTTATGGCAAGCGCATGTTGATGAACCCAACAGGCAACAGCTATGGGATCGAAAAAAGAATAAATGTGGCGCTGACAACGATGTTTTAGAAGGATGGGCGGTTCTGTCGCATTAAGCTATTTCAGGGAAAGAAGTCCTGAATGAAATCAACGATAAATCTGAGTGGAGAATTATTAATGCGACAGAAACGAATCACCCATCCAATGCTCGGATTCAAGTGGTTTTGGAATGCCCGAATCCTGATTGGAGGTATCGAGGCAATGCATATGATCAAGAAGGGGCATGGGATTCCCCCAAACCTGTAGACACTTTTCATAGCGCTGTAGTCTTGATAGAATGTAAAATTAGCTTTATTAACTCTTAAAAGAGGTTCATCATGGAAGTTTCAAATAAAATTTCTAAATTGTTGGCAATTGTTGTTCTGGCACTGCTTTCGAGCCAGTCTTGGAGCCAGCCTTCGAGTAACCAATCTATGGGCCCATCATCAAGCTCATCATCAAGCTCATCATCAAGTTCATCATCAAGCCAATTAGTTTTCGGTCAGAACAACGAAACACATGCTTACTTTGGTCTTCAATGGTTTACTGGCGAAACCAGCTTCACCAAACCCAACATTGTTTTCGGCTTGCGTAAGACAAAAACAAACATTGAAAACAAGGTCACCGGGTTTGACATGAGTTACGTCTACAGCGTGGAAAAAGCAAATTCTGACGCATTCCGTGTCGGCTATTTGGACGGCAATTGCAGCCGCGGTCTTGCCACGGCGGGGCTTGGTTACTCGTTTAGGAACGACGCGGCACTTGGTTTTGTCGGTGTTGTTGGTTCAAATGGCAAGGTCTTTGGTGAAATTGACGGGAACAAGAACTTGGGTGCTGGTGTGGAGATGAACACCTTGCGCTGCGCCGGTGATCGCAAAGTCGTAGTACCTTAATTTACGAGGGTGTCCCGAATTTTGTGTAAACGGAGCGAGTGTTAATATGTCTGCATCCTTTCCCTAAACTGGATAGTAAATCGGTTCAGCACAGGCTTCCGTTTTGCACTGGCATCGTCCACTTCTTGGCGATGTTGTTTAGCGCCCAATAAACAGTTTGAACAACGCCTCGTCGCTGGGGGTAATCCTCCCCCCTTTGCAAGGGTCAGAGAAGTAGAGACGTAATGCAGCCATGGTCATCGCTGCTTAGGTGTAAATCCGCCCAAGGGCATATTGGGACGGTCGGTCATGGTTGTAAGACCACATCCGCTTCGTTGCAAAGTCTTGCACTTCTGCCAAGTCAGACTAATAGTACTGTGACAGCCATTCATAGCGCACCGTTCATTGAACCGTTCAACATAAGAGTTTTGTTGCGGGTTAACGGACTGAATATATTCCAGCCGAACTTCCTATTCTTGCACCCATGTTTGGATTGCCGTACTGATGTACTCAGGGCCGTTGTCGCACCGAATCACTTGCGGTTTGCTTCGCCACGAAATGCTTTGCTTGAGCTCCCGAATATCACACGCTCTGAGGGAAACGAGAAGTCAACGTCCATGCCAATTGCTTCGCGATTGAAGTCGTCAATGACATTGAATAATCTAAATGTCCTGCCGTCTTCAAACTGGTCATGCATGAAATCCATAGACTACCCTTAGTTAATCGCCTGCGGCACTGTCAAGGCCTCTGGCTTTTCATGTACAAATCGCGCTGCGCTGCTTGATCCGCAAATTCAGCTCTAGCTTCTTATAGATTCGGTACACACGATTGTGATTCCATCTGAAGCCCTTGATGTTACGCAGATACAAATAACAGAGGCCGAAACCCTAGTTGCGATGGTTGTCGCTCAATCGGATCAACCAGTTGGCTACTTCATTGTTTCCTGCATCGAGCTTGCGCTCGTAGCGATAGCAGGACTCGTTGATGCCAAATGCCACCAGGAGACCCTTATACAAATACCCCGATCCGTGACAGATTTTTTGGCCATCACTCTTCTGCGAGATAGCCTCACCAATTTTTTTCTAGCGTCTACGACACGATCTCGGCTTTGAGCATTTCCTCAAGGTACATCACATCTTCTTCAAGCGGCTGATTTTTTCTTCCAGCTCTTTCATGCGCGATATCATGGACACATCCATGCCGCCGTACTTGGCTCGCCATTTGTAAAACTTTGCTGTGCTGATGCCCAACACAAGATAAATATCTGGAATACCAATATCAGCCTGAACGCGTTTGATCCCTTCATGTAGAACCTCTTCCATTGGGAAAAATTCCACTTCTCACGCCTTGGGTTTTAGGGGACGATTACCGAGAACTTCTTCGGGATTTTGAAGACATAGTTCTTCCATGGCAAAGAGCTCGAAAGCGTAGAGTCATTTAATGCTGGGTTGCATGAATACATGAGGTATTACAACCACGATCAAACCAACGAAAAACTAAAGGGACTGGTCCCGTTCAATACAGGATTCAGTCCCTTGAAGTAGCCTAGTTAAACCGTCCAACTATTGGGGGGCAGTTCACTTTCAGAACTTGGTCACCACTATAGACGCTTATCATTTTTTGACTACTAGGGTTGTGTGATAAATCGCTTTTTCTTTTTGATTGCCTGCTTATTTAGGGGTAGAGTTTTTTTTTGCGTACCAAACAAAATAGACAATGCTGAGAAAAATCAAAGCTGGAATCCCAAAGATCAATGTCATTTTGAATTCTTTTGTGAATGCTGTTGTGACCATGATTGCAAACATGAGCAATCCACCCAGAATCGTTAGGTAAGGAAAACCGCGCATGCGAAATGGTAGTGTAGGGGAGCCTTCACGTTCCCAATTCTTACGGAAGAAATAGTGAGTGATGAACACCATCATCCAAGTGAATAGAGCGCCAAACATAGAGATGGCCATCATGAGCGTAAAAGAGCTTTCTGGAGAAACAACGCTTAGGACAGTTGCTAATGCAATGCCAGCTGTAGAAAGTAGCAGCCCCATGACTGGAATACCGCGTTTATTTAGTTGCCCGAATTGTTTAGGGGCATAGCCCGCACAAGATAGGCTGAACATCATACGGGTTGTTATGTAGAGCTGACTATTCATAGCTGAGAGTGCAGCAACAAGGACAACAAAGTTAACTACACCTGCTCCTCCAGGAATGTTTACTGCTGCCATGACCTTCACAAATGGACTTTCTTCGTGGCCAGCCATATTCCATGGCACGATTGCAAGCATAAGAGCCATTGTGAGCAAGTAAAAGAGTGCTAAACGGATCAGAGTTGAACGAACAGCACTTCTGATTGCTTTTTCAGGCTCACGAGCCTCGCCTGCGGCAACCGCGATCATCTCGATACCTAGGTACCCAAAGATGGAGACGATGACTGCGATCCACATTCCCCAGAGTCCTTGCGGGAAGAAGCCGCCATGCTCGGTATAGTGATTGAATCCTGGCACCACATCGCCTATTTGCATGGGGGGGCCAAACACTACGTATGAGCCAATCAATATGAATGCAACGATTGCGATGATCTTTACGACAGAGAACCAATACTCAACAAGGCCGAAAAGATGGACGCTAAAGGCATTTATGAGCACTAGCGTAAGGGAGAAAGTAGAGATCCAAACCCAACTAGGAATATCGGGATACCAGAATTTCATGTAAATCCCAATCGCTGTTACTTCGGTTCCAACAGCCAAGACATTACATGCCCAATACGCATAGCGAACTAAAAAACCGGCCAGAGGTCCTATGTAGTGGTCAGCATAGGAGCCAAATGAGCCAGAGGTTGGGTGAGTTATGGTCATTTCGGCGAGGCAACCCATCAAGATAAGAGCGATAAATGCCCCTAATGCATAGCTCAAGATCACACTGGGGCCCGCAAACCCGATAGCAAGCCCGCTTCCTAGGAACAGTCCTGTTCCGATGGCCCCGCCAATGGCAATCATGCCCATTTGGGCCGCGCTTAGAACTTTTTTCAGCCCTTGTTCTTGTTCAACAACTTGTTGAAAGCTATTTATAGATTTGCTCATGCAGTCTTGTTCCTTGTGGTTTTAACGGCTGAAGGTGCGCAAACTAGAGGGTCAGCCTGTGTGAGTGGCGAGAAGAAAATCTAGTTGTGCAAAGAAATTTCAGTTAGGTTCGCATGATGGCATTTGATGCCATAAACTAAACCATAAGAATGATTATTATTGAGTTATCTAATTATTAGAAACTAATCTCGAGGGTGTTTACCCTAGTTGTTACAAAATTTTGTCACGGGAAAACCTATGAAAGTTGTTGTTTTGGGTGGGGGTGTAATTGGGGTTTGTACTGCGTACTATCTTGCAAGAAGTGGTGTAGAGGTCATGCTATTAGAAGCGGGGGCAGAGGTTGCTGGAGCTACTAGTTATGCAAATGCGGGACAGATTTCGCCAGGGTATTCGACACCATGGGCTGCTCCTGGCATGTCATTGAAGGCATTGAAGTGGATGTTTCAAAAGCATTCGCCTTTAAGTGTTGGGGTAGATGGAAGCTGGTTTCAGTTGCGTTGGATGTTGGAATGGTTCTCAAATTGCAATTCGAACAGTTATAAGCGAAACAAAGAAAGAATGGTACGTATTTCGGAGTACAGCCGAGATGCTTTGCAACAACTTAGGGCTGAAACTGGAATTAGGTATGAGCAGAGGTGTGCAGGGACGTTACAGCTATTTCGTGAGCAAGCTCAAGTTGAGGCTGCTCAGAAAGATATCCGAGTTCTTAATGAATGTGGTGTGCCGTTTGAACTGCTAGATCATGATGGAGTGCTTCAAGCTGAACCCGGACTCAAGGGAACAAGTGCTCACATTGCTGGTGGATTAAGACTGCCAAGAGATGAAACGGGAGACTGCCGTATTTTCACTCAAGAGCTAGCGCAAATGGCGCGTGCGTTGGGCGTCCGCTTTCAGTTTGGAATGAAAGTGAACAGGTTACTTAAGGTGGCGGACAAGATTACAGGTGTGGAGTACGAGAAGGGTGGTAAGCGGGGGGTTTTGTCTGCTGATGCTTATGTCATCGCGATGGGTGTTGATTCGCGCCATGCGTTATTAGGGGTGGGAATCGATGTTCCCATTTACCCTGTGAAGGGGTATTCATTGACGATACCTTTGATTGACCCATCGCGAGCGCCGATATCAACAGTTTTAGATGAAACCTACAAGATAGCGATCACTCGCTTTGATCATCGCATTCGCGTGGGTGGAATGGCAGAGTTGAATGGTATGGATCGTTCATTGCCAATTCAGCGCCGCGACACTTTGGAGATGGTAGTTAAGCAGTTGTTCCCTGGGGGCGATTTAGCTTGTGCGGAGTTTTGGACGGGGCTGCGACCGATGACACCGGATGGACCGCCAATAGTTGGGAGCACTCCCTTGAGGAATCTTTACTTGAATATTGGTCATGGAACATTGGGTTGGACGATGGCTTGTGGGTCAGGACGTTATGTTGCGGATTTGTTGCTTGGAAAAGTTCCACAAATCAAGCAAGAAGGGTTGTCGGTGAACCGTTATCGCAACCTGCTGAGTTGAGAATTTCTAGGAGGAAAACAGGATGACAAGACCAAGCCAAGCAGTTATAGATTTGAATGCGCTGTCGGAAAACTACAAGAAGTTACGTGCTTTTCATGGAGGAAAAGCGTTTGCTGTCTTGAAGGCTAATGCTTATGGTCATGGGGCAGTGCGATGCGCGAAGAAATTAGAAATGGATGCAGATGCATTTGCTGTTGCGTTTTTGGAAGAGGGGCTTGAGCTCAGAGAAGCAGGAATTCAAAAGCCCATACTTTTGTTGGAAGGCGTTTTTGACGTTAAGGAGTTGCGCAAAGCTGCCAATCACGGGTTTTGGATTGTTGTAAGTCGACATGAACAATTGGAGATGATTGAGCAATGCTGTAGTGCAATGCGTGGACTTAATGTGTGGCTCAAGCTTGAAACGGGGATGAATCGCTTGGGGCTAGATGTTTCCTTGACGCATAGATATATATCGCGACTGTGGGCGACCAAGGCTGTATCAAAAGTGAGTTTTATGACACATCTTGCTTGTGCAGATGTGGAAGGGGATGACTTTTCCGCCATCCAGATTGAAAGGTTAATGAATGCGACAAGAGGACTTGATTGTGAGTTGAGCTTTTGCAATTCTGCGGGAATTCTTAGCGTAAAAAGACCTCGCTCAGATTGGGCCAGACTAGGAATTGCAATGTATGGCGTTAATCCTGTACCAGGTAGTTTGTTTGCCTTAGAGCCAGTAATGGAGCTAAAGAGTCAGATTTTTGATGTGAAAGAAGTTAAAGAGGGAGAGGGAGTTGGATATGGATGTGGCTTTAGATTGAGCAGAGACTCTAGAGTGGGGATCGTGGCTTTGGGTTACGCAGATGGTTATCCAAGGAGTGCGATGGGTTGTTCAGTATTAGTAGATGGGCACCTAACAAAAACATTGGGTGTTATATCAATGGACATGCTTGCTGTTGACATTACCGATCTTCAAAATGCAGGTCAAGGCAGTCAAGTAGAACTGTGGGGGAAAAATATTCGTGTAGTTGATGTCGCGCAATACGCACAAACTATCCCGTATGAGTTGCTTTGTAACGTTAAGAGAGTGAGCTGTGTGTCGATTTAGAGAATTTATTACAAACCTTGGTTTTTGAAAAGGATCTAAATTGTCAAAACTTCTTTGCGCTGACTGATCTGAACTCTATTCTCTATCTAAATCTGTTCACTGCCGCATAGGCAGTTCAGGAACTGCCGAGACTTTGGTGTTTTAAGGTTACTTGGACGCCCCCCAGATGCAGCGATTTAGTTATCTGAATGTCAATGCATTGCAAGGCCGCAATATGACGCACGATAGACCAACCCAAGCCGCTGCCAGTTGCCGACGTGCCCAGTACGCGAAAAAAACGCTCGCCTAAACGGTCTAAGTCTTCGGGCGACAGGCCTGGGCCGCTGTCTTGCACCGTAACCTCAACTTGGTGGCCATTCAAACGTTGGGCTTGAATACGCACCGTAGCTCCATCGGGGCTGTAGCGCAGCGCGTTGTCAATGAGGTTGCGCAGCAAGATGTGCCACAGCGTACTTTGGCCGGTGATTTGCAAGGGCTCAGACGCCAACAGCTCAAGCGTTTGTCCACGTCGCAGGGCTTCGGGTGTGAGATCGGCCAAAACTTGCTGGGCCAGTTGGTCAAGTCGGAAAGGCTCAGAAGCCACGTCTTGCGGGCCTTCCACACGGGCCAAGGTCAGCAGCTGCTCGACCACACGGGAGGCGCGGTCGCAACCGATCAAGGTGTCTTGCAGCGCTTGTTGGCGCACTGTGTCGTTTGTGGCCGAACTTAAAGCCACTTGGGCTTGGGCACGAATGGCAGCAATAGGCGTGCGCAACTCATGCGCAGCATCGGCGGTGAAGCGGCGCTCGGTTTCCATGCGCTGCGCCAAGCGTTGCAACAAATCATTCAGTGCGTCGAGCAAAGGTTGCACTTCTTGCGGAGTTTCAGCCAGGTTCACTGGAACAAGTGTTTGGGTGTCGCGCCTCAGCAGCACTTGGCGCAAACGCTGCAAAGGCTGCAAGCCTGAGCGCACGTTCCACCACAAGCCAATCAACAACAAAGGCAACGCAATGGTGAGCGGCGGTAAAAACCCGCGCAACACCGCACGCAAAATTTCATCACGGCTGTCCACACGCTCTGCCACATAAATTTGTACTTCGCGACTGCGCCCTGGTGCTGCAAAGATGCGCCACGATTTGCCATCGGCCAACGTCAATGTCTCAAAGCCTTCCTTGTGCTTCGCCATAGGCGTGTGCACGACATTGGGCGAGTGCATGACCAAGCGGTCTTCGTCAAACACTTGGTAGGCCACACGGTGTGCGTATTTGTGTAGTGTGAGTGCGTCAAGCAGGGGTTCATCATCGTCGGGCGTGGCGTTTTGCTGCACCACCAGCAAAGCAGCCGATTGGGCCAAGTGAGCGTCTAACAACTCGTCCACTTCGTGCTTGGCTTCGTAGCCCACGAAGGCAGCCGTGCCCATCCACACCACCAACACCGCGCCCAATGTGCGGGTAAGTAAGCGTTGTTGCAAAGAAAATTTGTGTGCCATCGCGTTCTAGCTATCCATCAAGGCATGACGATGTAACCTACACCGCGCACGGTGTCGATCAGCCCCGCGCCCATCTTACGGCGCAGGTGGTGAATGTGAACTTCAATGGTGTTGCTCTCCACCTCGTGGCCCCATCGGTAAAGGTGTTGCTCCAGCTGCTCGCGTGACAACACGCGCCTTGCGTTGAGCAACAAAGCTTGCAGCAAATCAAACTCACGGGTGGACAAGCTGATGGCTTCGCCAGCTCGGCTCACCTGTCGTGCACTGGGGTCCATCACCACATCGCGCAGTTGCAATGTGGTTTGTGTTTTACCGTGGGCGCGGCGCACCAAGGCATGTAAGCGGGCGGCGAGCTCATCTAAGTCCACAGGCTTCACCACATAGTCGTCAGCGCCGAGGTTGAGGCCTTCGATGCGCTGGGCCACAGCGTCTCGTGCGGTCAGCACCAGCACAGGAGTGTCAATGCCACGAGCACGCACCGCCTTCAACACAGCCAAGCCGTCTTGACGCGGCAAACCAATGTCAAGCACCGCGGCTTGGTGCTGCGCGCTCAACAACTCCCGTTCGGCGGCCACGCCATCGCGCACCCAGTCCACTTGGAAGCCGCGCTGGCCTAAGCCCGCACGCAGGCCGCTGCCCAGCAGCTCGTCATCCTCGGCCAGAAGTATTCGCATAGCCTCGCCACATCGGTCGCAGGGCTTGTGGGCCGCGCCACACGCGCAGCATCACCACCAACCCCACATGGATACACACCACAGCCATGGCTGCGTTGCCCAAGCCTTCGTGCAATTCTTGCGGGGCATCGTTCAACCAACCATCGCCTAAAAGTTCATTGTAGGTAGCCCACCCGCTGGCAATGGTCACCGTGCTGAAGGCATAAATACCCAGCACCGCAGCGCTCAGCACCCAGCTGCTGGCACCTACCCAAAAGTTGCGGCTCTGCCATTCGCCCTGCTTGAACTTGTTCAGCCACACGCGCCACATGGCGACGCGACGCAACAACAAACCCCAACGTGCAGACGCAGGCCCCACCCAACCCCACACCAAGCGAAACGCCAACACCGCGGCCAAGCTGTAGCCGCTGTACACGTGCACCAAGCGCCAATACTCGGACTCAGACGTGACATAAGAAATCAAGAACGCCAAGGCCATGCTGGCGTGCGCCATGCGCGTGCCCAAGTCGACCACGGGCTTGCGCTTAGGCAGCTCAGGTGTGGATAAGCTGACTTGAGCAGGGTTTAAAACGGCATCGGTCATTTGGGAATCCTCACACGGTCTTCGTCAAAGTCGCTTTGTGCCGCATCGCGGTGGCACGCCGTGCAATTGGCGGGGCTTTTGATAGACGCACGTTTGAACGTGGCCGCGCTCACCTCGCGGTGCTTGCGCTCAAACCATGCCGAGCGTGTGATGCGGTCTTGCGGCGGCTCTTCACGCGCACGCTTGCCTTGACCGCCATAGGTTTGCAGCCAAGTGTCGATTTGCTTTTGCGTGGCTGCATCGAGCGAGGCATCGCTGCCATAGTGTTTATCAAGGCCATGCATCACGCGCTGCCACGATGCCTTGGGCAATAAATTAGGTGGAAAAGCCAAGTGGCAACTGCCGCACTCTTGGGTGTACACCGCAGGCGGTGTGGGGCCTTTGTAGCTGTCGGCCCAAACGGGTGCAGCCACCAACACGCTGGCGGCTACCGCGCTGCGCATGATGTGTGTGAAACGTGAATGCATATCAACTCCTATCAACGCAATGAAACGAGCCAAGCCAACACATCCGCTTTTTCAGCAGCAGTGCATTCACGCACCAACACGTCTTTGCAATTGCGGCGAAACCACTTTTCAGCCTTGGCGCTATCTGTGAAACGCTTGGCATTGGCTGCGGGTGCAAGGGGCTCAATGGCTTTGTCGGTGCTGGCATGACGCCCACCTGTCATGGGCGACTTGCCGTGGCAGCTGGTGCATTGCCACTCTTGGCCGTGGCTGGCTTTGAAAAACGCTTCGCCCTTAGCGGCATTGGCAGGCTGACCTGCTTGCGCGGTGTAGCCCGCCAGCAACTCGGCAGGTGTGGCCGCCATCGCGTGAAGCGATGCAAAGAACAGAAGCGCGAAAAACTTATGAAGCATGGTTGTGTGCCTTTCAAAACCGATGCTAGTGAGCGCTTCTTAGGGTTTTCTTAAGGCTGTCTTAATGTGGGGAGAGCACACTGACTCTATTCTTTGTTGATGGAGTTTCTATGTCTCGATTTATGTTCAAACCTCAATTACTTGCCTTGCTAGTGGTGACCACTGGGCTTTTAACAGCATGCGGGGGAGGCGGAGGCAGTGATTCGCACAGCAGCGACGATTCGTGGTCAACCAATCCAGCAGGTGCGACAAGCTTCAACGGTGCAGCGGCCGCTTACCAAGGCTCTATCAGCGGTTTGGGCTCCATCATCGTCAACGGCGTGCGCTTTGAAACCACGGATGCTGTGGTGTACGACAGCGACGATTTCAGCACCGACTACGACAACAGCACCTCCACCTTTAGCAGTCCATTGGCCTTGGGCATGACAGTGGCACTGTTTGGTGATGTCGATGACTCTCAAAGTTTGGGGCGCGCAGCACGTATTCGCATAGTAGGCGGCGTTCGCGGCACGATGAGCGCTATCGATACCACAGCACTCACGCTGACCTTGCCAACGCAGATCATCAAACTCAGCACAGCCACCACTTACGGCGGTACATCCGATGGCACATCCACAGGTACTGCCATCACCAACTTGGCGCAACTGGCCGCACTGAACAACAACCCACTGCTCACAGTTTATGGATTACCACAAGCCGATGGCAGCTTTTTAGCCACTCGTGTGGTCGTCACCAACGCATCCACACACGCCATGGATGTGGCCGTTCGGGGCACCATTACTGCCATATCGGGTAGCAACTACACCGTCAAAACAGATGCAAGTAACAGCATCACCGTGAGTTGCAGCAGTTGCACCATTCAACCGACAGGCAGCACCCCAGTGGTTGGGGATGCCGTGAGGGCTTTGGCCACCGATCTGAGCCAATGGAGCAGCCCTACATTGGCAGCTTCACGCTTGCAACTGGTCAATGCGTCTTATGTAACAAGCTTCCAAGGCTCACCCAGTACAGCCACTTATGCCAAGATCAAAGGCGTGGCGGTACTAGATGGCAGCCGCTGGTTGGTTGGCGGTGTCGAAGTCAGTGGTGCCACATTGACTGCGGGTACCTTGTATGAAATCAAGGGAACTTGGTCTGGCTCTGTGTTGGCCGCAACACGTGTTGAGGTTGAAGGCCAACGCAGCTTCACCGACAACTCAGGTTCTAGCCGAACTTACAGCAACGAGCTCTATGGCGCTGTGAACAACTTGAACGGCAGCAACTTCTCGGTGCAAGGCGTGAATGTCAATGCCAGTTCTGCATACTTTCCATACGGATCTGCTACAAGTTTGAGCAACGGGGCATTTGTTGAGGTCAAAGGCAGCTACGTGAACGGCACGCTCAACGCCAGCAAAGTGGAAATCAAGTCGGCCTCTAGCGGCAATGCCAGCACCGGTCGCGTCTTTGAAATGTATGGACAAGTGAGTGGTTGGACGGGTGTTTCAGGCGTCTTTACTTTGACGCGTTTGGGTGCAACTTACAGCGCCCAAACATCATCAAATACAAGCTTCAAATACGTGGCACCTACCAATGGCAGCTATGTAGAAGCCAAAGGCTATATGGACAGCAACAACGTTTTCCAGATCATCAAACTTGAACTGAAAAACGGGTATCACGACCACGATGAATAGTGAATCGCCCTGTGTCGATCGCCATGGGTCACGTCGCGGACTTTGAGTGATACGAGATCACATCCGTGAAGCTTGCTGTCGATACCAAGGTTGAAGAGGGCGAGCTCGCGAACCCGGCCTTCCATCTGAAGCCGTACGCGTAGGCCCAGATGCCTTTCACATTGAAGGGAGCTTTCTGCCCGACGATCTTGCCCTTGTTCCACGGTTCGTGATAACCACATTGGTTGAGGTTTCCATGATGGTCTCCCATCGAGTTGAGGGGAGCAAAGCATGCGCTTTTGGGATGTAAGCACCTTGCGTTTTATCAAGTCAGAAGAGTTCATTCCAGTTGAACGGATGACTGCAAACGAGTAGGGCAGGTAACCGGCGCGTTCGGCCAGAAGCAGTCAACCGGGTCTGGCGGCTCAGTAGAAAGTCAACCGAAACGTCGTCAATCAACGTTGAGTCCGTCTGCAAGTGTTTCAATACCATCTACATAGCCTCGCGCAGCGCACCTCCGGCTCTATCCACATTACGGTTCTCCAAGGTCCTAATTCAAAACCAAAGGTGTTAGTTGTCGATACGTGTAGCACCGGGGTACCTCGAAGGGGAAGCTTCGATTCCCGGTATCGTTTTCCCCGTTGGGGAGTAGACTACAGCTAAATGTTGATTAGTTCCGAGACCTTTTCCCAAAGTACATTTCAGCGTGCCCAACACTCCCATCAACTCTGAAGCTGCTGCTGCCGAAGATGCGTTTGCTCGCTTTCGGTTCGCCGGAGGCCGCTTCGACTCTCATACGATTCCGCTGGAGGTCTTACCTGACCTCGCAGCGTATCGCAAGCTGGTGGTGGAAGTGGCGAAAATGCTCTTCAGGAGAAGAATGGGCGAGCGTGTTCGAGTCCCGAAAGGATTTGAAGATTCGTTTCAGATCGGGCTGGCACATATTGAAGGTGGAAGCAGTGCGGTCGCGTACATGCCGCGCTTGCTCCCTGTGGCCTCGCAGCAACCGTTGAAGTTTGCTGCCAATCAGTCATCATTTGATCAGTCTCCTTATCCAGACTTTGATGATGCGCGAGACTACATTGACAATCTAATCGACTCAGTGGGGTCGACTGGTAGCGTACCTCAAGAGTTTCCGGTCGATCTCGCTGGGCTCTTCAATTCGTTCGGTCAAAGCCTGCATGAAGATGAGTTCATCGAATTGGGATTTGGTGGTGCCAAGGCTGTTCGCTACGACACCTTCATTCGGAAGAAGATTGTCCTTTCTAGAGAGACCACGTATGAGAACGCGGTCGATGCGCTGTTCGTACTGAACGGCGGCGTGGTTGCGCAAGGCGCAATTCATGTGCTCGACGTAAACGGTGGGAGTTTCGATTTCCAACCGTCAACGGAGTTCGAGTTCAAGAAAGCTTACAACCGCGCTTCCGAAAACGTGCGACTGGTCGGCACAGGTCTGTACGACAAGAACGAGCGCCTACGCCGCCTTCTTTCAGTGAACGTCATCTACAGCGAAGGTGGCGCGACGCAGCCGTTTGAGTCACGGCTGGAAGAGATACGAGCAACTCCAGCAGGCTGGTACGACGACGAGAACCCTGCCCCATCGACGGCAGCAATCGAAGCAATGCGGTGCCTCTTGGTAGATGTATCCATGCAGCCCGTTCCACTCCCACATCTCTATCCGCTTCCGAGCGGAGGAATTGCAGCCGAGTGGTCGATTGGTGCATGGGAGTCGAGTGCCGAAGTTAACGAGACAGGCTCGCAAGTGACCCTAAATGCTGTGAATACAGACACTGCCGATGACATCAACATGGTGATCGACTTGCAGAGCACTGAACTCATGTCCCAGTTCATGACGTTCATCAACGCGATGTCGTTGGACGAAGAAATGCCAGATGCCAATTAACGACGCATCCCTCCTTCCCGCAAGCGCTGAGCTTCTGACACGACAGGTTCATCCGAGCCAAATCACCGAGGGTCGCCCTTCGGCGCGGTCATTTACGCCCACCGAGAAGGATGCGGGGCACTTATCTGCAGACCGAGAGAGCCTTCTGTCTCCCCGTGAGGCTTACGAGAGATATCTCCAGCGAAAGCAACTGAATGAGGGAGGTGGAACGTGGGGCGTTTCAATACAAGAATTCGCGAATCTCGGTCTTACCTCCTACGCCGACCCAATTTCCGACAATTCCGCACATACGCTGGTTGACTTTACCTCCGCCGGTGATGCCAAAAAGCAGCAGACAGTGGGCAAGCTTGCCTTTGCCAAGGCAAAGGCGCGAGGAAGGCTGCACCCGCCCCCCGACTTGGCGGCGCAACACAAGACAGCGGATAGTTAAACCGACATATCCGACGATTACCTTTGCCTTCGTGGAGGTTCTCGACGATCAGCATCTCCGTAAGGATTTATAGCTAGAGTTGTTCCATTCTCGATATATTCGAACGCTGAAAGCCCGCTTGCCGACGTCGAGCCTCACTATTGATCCGGCCCTATGAACTTTGAAGTTTTTGTCTTGTTTGCCTAGGCAGAGGACGGAAAAATCACTGACTTCATAGGGCCGGATCAATAGTGAGGCTCAATGTCCGCCAGGGGGCGAAACCGCCAGTACAGGCAGTCGAAGAACGGTCGGTAAATTCGCGTTTGTCGCGTAGTTCACTGCCTAGGACTGCAGTATCCCGCATAGCCGCCACTCAACGTAGCCCCAGCCGCCAAAATGAAGAGCCGCTTAGTGGCATTACTGTTGTCATGTCCTGCTACGTCAGCCGACTGCAATCCCTGCGGAACAGTCACTCAGGGAGCGACGGCAATAGGCTGAATTCAGAAGTTCAAATCAAGCTACAGCATGACTGGTTGTGCCCACAAAGCAGTCGACTACTTTGATACAGATCTGCCTCTGTCAAAAAATCTTCTTCTGCCTGTCGCGCAGGGATGAGGCCCATTCCTTAAGTGCCTGTATGTCCTGAAAAAGGTCGGCTACCGGGGGCGGTGCAGCATTCCTGCCGCTTGATGGATCGTGCGCGTCGACGATGTCGCAGCACTTCTTGAACCCAGCTGCGAAATTGTCACAGTCGACTTCATTGAGTACACTGACTTTTTTTAGATCTTTTGTGTTGATGTAGTCGCGGTGTCGTTGCACAACTCGGAAGAATGCAATGTCTTCCAGACCGCGCTCCCACGACGCACGCAGCGAGTTATAGAGCCTAGCGACCTCTGCAGCGTATTCGTCATCTTGATTGTTGTCGTGCAGTACCTTTGCCGCCCGTGCCGCCTTCTCCAGTTTGTCTATTCGGTCTTCGATGCTTTGCGCCTTCCAGGGTAATCCGTCAGTCACCATCCCAGCACCAGCCGCACCGCGACTGAGTGTTGTGAGACGAATCGGGCGACCAGCCTTTGTAGCCAAGTCGTTTAGATCGTTGACGAACACGAGGTCGTGTGTAAAAACGATTACTTGCCGGTTTTCCGCTTCTTCGACGAGACGTTTGGCCACCTGACCTCTCCAGCGGTGATCCAGCGATGAGACCGGATCATCGAACACCAGCGCCGAGCGGTGTGCCGCTGTAGCCAGCTCAGTCATGAACGCGGCAAGAGCGACGCAGGTTCTTTCTCCTTCGCTCAGGATTTCGTGGACCTTGGCGTCCGGCTTAGCGAAGAGGCGTACCTGATAGTTCGGTGAGCCATATTTCCCGCCTGACCGAACGATTTCGACCCGAACCTTTTCAGCGGCGAGCCTGATGATCTCTTCCTGAAATCGGTCACGCAGTTTGGGTGTAATCGCGCTATCGGCGATAGCGTTGCCCATCTTCGTTATGGTGTTTGTTGTCGTATCGCTCGAGCACTCGTTCAGAAATTCGATTGTTTTCAGTCGCTGTATTTCTTCGGCCACGGCCGGTAATAACCCGGCGAGCAGCGATCGATCGCTTAACGCGGCAAAGTCAGTTTCAAGCTTTTTTCGCTCTTCTACACCGGCTGATTTGCGTAGTTCGTCGGCATAGCTGCGAATCTGAGTTTCAAGCTGGTTCAGGTCGGTATGTGGTGATGGCGGTACGGATGGGGGTGCGTTCGTTCCCTCAGCAGCAAGTCCCTTCAGCAGAACAAGGCGACGTAGCCGGGCTGCGGCAATGAATCGACGTGTTTTCCGTTGCAGCACCGGATTGTGAATAACCAGCTCATCGAGGCTTGCTCTCACTGGTCGCGTGCCGATTGCCATTTCCACTAGGGACTTAAGTGCAGTAGATGCCGCTCGTTCTGCTTCGGTAGCCAGCTGTTCCGTGTCATTTTTAATGAAGTCTTCAAACCGTGCCATACGGGCACGCGCTTCGTCTGCCAGAGTTTGCTGGCATAGCATGCAATGCGCATCATCAGACGATGGCGGGAACGGTTGATTCGGATACGCCATTTCAGTCGAGTACAGGCGTGCGCTGTTCCACAGCGTTCGCCAGACGTCTCCACCAACGCCGGCCAGGTGCTCACCGGCAAAAGCCTGATCAGCAGCGAGACGCGCAGCTTCACGTTTTGAGCGAGCATCTTTCACGGAGGCTTTGATCGCCAGCAGTACTTCATCCGTTGTCGCAGTTGCCAAACTATTGACGAACTCCATCAACCGCTTGATGTTGTCGGCTTTAACAGTCTGTTCGGCGGCGGCCTTGGTTGGATTCTTTGACAAGTCTTCTCGTAGGCGCTCAAGCCGTGCGTTTTCATCCACCGAAAGTGTTGCCAACTCTTCGAGCATCTTGATGTCAGTTTTTGCGTTCAACGACCCGAGAGCCTTGCCGGCTGCTGTCGTTGCAGTCCAGGTTGGAGTCGTAAAAATTGGGTTACGCGCCTTCTCAAGCAGCCTTTGCTCGTGAGTTAGGGCATCTTTAACCGCTTGACAAGCAGCAGCTAGTTCATCCGGCACATCGAGACCAAATGGGCGATAGGCGACTTCGTTCTTCTCGCGAATATGTACAGCGGCACAGTCGCTGTCAAATACGCTGGCTGCAGATAGAACAGGGTGGGGGTGAGGGCTATCTTGCCAGTGCTCAATCGGCTGCACGACACCGCCGACGCTATAGGTTATTTCGGCAGTTGCAACCTTCGGCGGTTGGTTATCGTAGACATTGGCTTCGATATTCCCGGCGTGTCGCGCACGGCAGGCACGCTTTAGGATTCGCGCATAGCCCGATTTTCCTGCGCCGTTGTCGCCGTAGATGATCGTTATCCCCTCCGGCTCGAAGGCAAGTGTCTGACAGGGAGCTAGGTTGTTCGCCCCGATCACGTCAGCGACAGACAGCAAGGTGAGTGCGGCGCTTTCGCCTGGTGCGGCAGGTAGATGAGTCTTGGCAAGCGGCACGGCGACGAAATCGCCTGGAGAGGCGCCATGATCGACCTTGCATAGTTCAACCAGCTGAGCGACATCGTCCGGAGTTACGTTACCCTGCGCGATGATGCGCCGCAATGCGTCACGCTGCCAGAGTGGACGATCCAGTGACCATTCCAGAATTGTTTCCAGGACTGTTTTTTTTACGAAGGCCGGTTTATTCATTTTTTCTCGCTCGACGTAGTCGATACGATTCTGCCACCCCTTGGAGCAGTCTCTCCCCGGGAGGATTGGCAGCTTCATGTCGAAAGCGGTCAACAGAGCCCTTTCATCCAGGCGTCAGGAACCGCTGCAAACCAGCCGTTTGCCTATATTGAGCGACCACTCGCAACGGATAGAAGACTAGAGATCCAAATAACAAATTTTTAGATCGAATAAATGGGGGAAAGCCACTTTAAGTCGCAAAAACTCTAAGAATCTGGCGCTATTAGGGGATTGAGTCTCTTTCATTTACTGAATTATGTCCGAAATGTGTATATACTTTACGGACAAAGAGGATCTATGTTCAACTCGAAAACGCCCCTTAACTCGCAGGTGATGGATCGAATCACCCAAGCACCGGACACAAAAGTGTGGACTCCGGGGGACTTCCTCGACCTAGGGAAACGAGATGCGGTGGACAAAGCTCTGCAAAGACTCGTGGGGAGCGATGCTCTTCGCAGGGTTGATCGTGGCCTCTATGACAAACCAAGAATCAACGCACTGACGCGTCGCCCCAACTCTCCAGACTATCGAAGTGTTATTGATGCGGTCGGCAGGCGTGATCAAGTGCGCTTATTGATTGATGGAATGACAGCGGCCAATGATCTCGGGTTAACTAACGCTGTGCCTGGACAGGTAATCGTGCACACCGACGGTCGCCTGCGACCAATCACACTAGACAACCTCACAGTTCAATTCAAAGTAACTGCGCCGAGCAAGCTCTATTGGGCAGGTCGACCAGCCATGAAGATTGTTCAATCTCTTTACTGGCTCAAAGATGCAATAAGAACAAGCTCTCCAGTAGATCAGGACATCATCCAAATCAAACTATCTCGAATACTTCAAGACCCCCAGTCCAAAGCGATCAAAGACGATTTGACAACGGGTATGTACACCGTACCTGTCTGGATGCAAAAGTGGCTTAAAAATTTGCTAACTCAGTCTCAACATGACTCCGCAGGAGTAGCCGCATGAATCCCGATTTCCTGAAAGTCATCAGCGCATCCGAACAAGATCGGCAAGGTCTGTTTCTGGCAACGGCCAGTCGACTTGGTACGCCAATACAAAACGTTGAGAAGGACTTCTGGGTCACTTGGACTTTGGACCTGCTCTTCAACGGTCGACAGGAAAACGAGCCTCGCCTTCTTTTCAAAGGAGGTACCTCGCTATCAAAAGCCTACGGATTGATTTCCAGATTCTCAGAGGACATAGACATCACGGTCTTCAGAGAAGACATCGGGCAACACATTGAAGTCGAGAATTTGGAAGGTTTGTCTGGAAAAAGACAACGCCAACTTCTTGACGAAATCAAAGAGGCTTGCCAAAGCTATATCCAAGGGGCACTTATCAACCGCCTAAACACACAGATTCAGGAAGTTTTCGGCGCAGCAGGAATCCCAATCACAGTCCCTGTTGTCATCAGGGACCAAGATGATCCAGACCAGCAGACATTGCTTGTTCGGTATCCGACTGTCAGCGCAGAGCCCAACAGCTATATAAAGCCAACAGTCAAAATTGAGGCGGGTGCGAAGTCGGCCCTAGATCCGCACAGAGAAGTGACAGTCAAACCTTACCTGTCCGATGATTTACCGGATACTGATTTGCTTGTTGCCAACGTTGTCACGATAGATGCCGAGCGAACTTTTTGGGACAAAGTCGTCATTCTTCACGGCCTTCGGAAATGGCATGACAACCGTGGTGAAGTTCGACAACAAGGAAACCGCGTCTCGCGACACTACTACGACCTCTATAGACTGCTCAACTCAGGGGCAGGACTAAATGCCATACAAAATCTAGTCTTGGGTACTGATTGCGTTCGTCATGCATTGATGTTTTTCAACCGTCCAGACTACGAGTTACAGAGTGCGCTTAATGGCTCATTTGCAATCACGCCAACGGCTGGAATGGTTGACGAACTCAAACGAGACTATCAAGCCATGAGTGGCATGATTTTTGGTGAAGTTCCTGAATTTTCAGAAGTGTTGACGTCAATCGAAAAACTTGAAATGCAGCTAAACGCAAAATAATCATCAATGTAGCAATGCCAGTTCAAGGCTGCAAGCCGCCGTTGTCTGCAGCACACCACAGTGACGGCTTCCGCCTCCATCTCTGTCATTGGTTAATGGCTTGCATCCGGACGCGCGAATTGCCCTACGCGGGAGCTCATATAGCGTGTGCCGTGGCGGAACCGAGATCTTTGTAAACCGCCCAATTGACTACTGCGGAGGTGCTGCATACAATTGCTATATACTTTTCCTCGGGAGGTCATCATGTCCATCGGCACTGTTTTCGTCAATAACCGTACCCAGGCCGTTCGTCTGCCTTTGGACGTGCGTCTACCCGAGGGTGTCCAAAAGGTAGAGATACGCGTCAAAGGTAACGAGCGCATCATCTCTCCCCTAGGCCAAACTTGGGACAGCTTCTTTCTGGGGGGGACCACAGTTAGCGACGACTTCCTGCCGGAGCGCGCTACCCAGCACCAGCCGGAGCGGGGGGCGCTCTGATGCTGCGTTACCTGCTGGACACCAACATCGTCATCTACGTGTTGAAGCGACGACCTGTCGAGGTGCTTTCCACTTTCAACGCCAATGCCAGCCGCATGGCGATTTCCTCCATTACCTTCGCCGAACTCTTGCACGGTGCTGAGAAAAGCCGCCGCGTGAGCGATAACTTGGCCGCTATCGAGGACTTTTGCAGTCGTCTAGAAGTTCTGCCCTATGGCCGCAAGGCCGCGCAGCATTACGGAGCCATTCGCGCCGCCTTGGAAAAACTCGGTCAGCCTATCGGTGTGAACGACATGCACATTGCAGCGCACGCTCGCAGCGAAGGCCTGGTGCTGGTGACGAACAATATGGGGGAGTTCGCACGAGTGCCTGCGCTGGAGGCAGAGAACTGGGTCCACACAGCGCAGTAATTTACGAGTTGTCGTGCATCAGTCGCATAAAAGTGCGTCGACTGCCACGCCAAGTTTGCCGCGATAGCTGCGGCGAGGCAGCAGCTGACCTTTGAAGTGATTACCACGCCGACAGATCTAGGCTAATTCTGTTGAAAAACTCGAGTTGAGGTGCTTCGCAAGTTGGCGCTGTTGATTATTTTTGAAAATGCGGACTTGATCGCCAGCGGCAAATCTGCCTTCTTAGTCGCCTCACGCGGCCATCAACTCCGCTTTTCCGCTGCTTGGCATCAACCACTTGGCCATTCTTCTCAAGTTCTGCGCCGTTGCGGCCAATATGAACTCGTCTTGCGCACCTACCAAGCCCCGCAGGCGTAAGCGGCCGAGCTTCAGAATTCGCTTGAGGTGAGCGAACAGCATTTCAACCTTCTTGCGCTGTTTGCCAGACTGCTTGAATGCATCTGTTTGTGCAATCTGGCGAGCCACGTCTCGCGCACCCTCATGAATGCTGCGAACAATCTTGCGATGCGGCGTGTTTGGGCAGCACTGCGACTTGCGTGAGCAGTCTGTGCAGTCATGCTGACTGGCCCGATACACGATCGTGTCTGCTGGTGTCACATGATTGCGTGGGGTTTTAAAGGGACGCCAGTTGGACTTCAAGGGCCGACCTTCTGGGCATGTGTATTCATTGGTCTCCTCATTCCAAGCGAACTCGCCACTGGAGAGAGTTTCATCTTTGCGCTGCGTCTTGTCCCACACCCGTACGTGGGGTGCGATGTGCTTTTCGTTGACCATCCAGTGAAGCATCGATGCAGTGCCGTAGGCAGTGTCACCAACCAGTCGATTGGGCTTGATGTCAAAGCGGTCTTCGACCCGTTGCATCATGGTCTTGGTGGACTCAACCTCTTGCGTCCGATGTGCCTGTGTGGCTACAACATCCATGATGATGCCTGCATCTAGGTCAATCAGATAGTTGGTGGAATACGCAAAGAAAGCCGGACAGCCTGGAGCAGCGGTGTACCGTGCTTGCGGATCTGACAACGATATCGTTCTGGAAGGTGCAATGGCAGCCGCATCTTCTCCAATCGGATTCGCTTCATCCAGTGCAGCCAGGTAGTCGCGTACGGCACGGCTTGGCTTATCGCCTCCTGGCCAATTCTTAGGATCATCTGGCGTCGTCACATTAGCTCGATTGGCATCGGCCTTGATGACGCTGGCATCTACGGCAAACCCCTCACCACCGACCAATCCCTCCGTCATACATCGCCGCAAAACGCTCTCGAAGACATGGCGGAACGTTTCGCTCTCACGGAAACGCCCGTGACGGTTCTTCGAAAGGTGGAGTGGTTGGGAATTTTGTCTTCTAGGCCCAACTGGCAAAACCATCGATAGGCAAGGTTCAGATGGACCTCTTCGCAAAGCCTGCGCTCGGAGCGGATGCCAAAGCAATATCCGATGATCAGCATCCGAATCATCAATTCGGGATCGACGGAGGGGCTGCCTGTGTGTCTGTAAAACGGGGTCAAATGTTTGCGCAAAGTACTGAGGTCAAGGACTCGATTTATGCCTCGCAGTAAATGATCACGCGGGATGTGATCCTCTAAATTGAACGCATAGAAGAGCTGATCTTGGTTCGCAGTTTGACCCATCATGGCTCGCACCTCCGTCTATGCAGAAGCATACGCAAATCACGGAACAACTCCTAAAAAATTGGGAGTTTTTCAACAGAATTGGCTGGGTGCAGCCCGTCAGGTTTGGGCGTTTAAAGTCGGTTGGAGCTAATACCTGACTTTGGGCATCATGAGCCGCGGCAGACCGTTGTGCTTCGTAAGCGAACAGTCACAGGCCGCCGAAGGCTTGTCGGCGGAGGTCAAACTGGTCAGTGGCATGTATTCAAGTAACTGCGAACAAACGCAGGTACGATGAAACGTAAAACCCCTAAGCGTCTGAAAATCCCACACTGTGTCATGCCATTACGTATCTACCTCGATAGCAGCGACTATTCCGTGCTCTCTGATCCTGACAAGGCGGCGAGGGAAGCCCCGGGAGTTCTTGACGTACTCCAGCGCCTCAAAGATGCCGGTTTGGTGGAGTTCTTCTTTTCCGCTGCACACCTGACCGAGATGGCTCCTGTGCAGTCAAGCTACGCAGACGCCGCGATCAGGCGAGGCAACATGCTTGCGGCGTTATGCGGCGGCAACTGCTTGGTTCACCACGAGACACTCTTCCGCGCAGAGGTCAGCGCCGCGCTCGGGCTTTCTTCTGGTGTGTTAAACCCGGCTGACCGCGACGGCAAATGGTTCCCGGAAGGTGTAGCCGAAATGTCGCCTGTCACGGAAGCGGATCACCTTCGTTCGATCCAGAGCACCATCGCTGAAGCGCTCCCAAACGCGACTCGCGCCCAGAAAAGGCAAGCGAAACGGATGCTGTCCAAGGGTGGGAAACTGCGCCCGGCCTTGCGTAGCGCACTTGTACGCGGAGCTGATGGTGATCTGAGCGAGATCCTAGCGCTTTACCCCATGCGCCCGGACGCCGCGCGAGTGCTAGCACGGTACGTCGCCGGAGACGCAACTGCTGCGGATGCGACTGCGGCGTTTGAGTCGAATCTTCGTGATCCTCGCTGGATGATGCAGTGGTTTGAAAAGCATCACGACAAATTGACCCCTTTTGTCTCATGGGCTCGTGGTCCAGCTGCACTAATCACGGACAAAGTGCGTGAGCTAGCGAGGCTTGTCGAGTCAGCGCGTGCGAACCCCTTCATCAGTGAGGAGAGTCTCGCGTCCATGTACGGGCCTGCGAAATGGGAGGAGTGGCAGGCAAGCATGCTTGTCGGGATCGCGAATCGATTCGGAGAAGGTCTTAAGCCGAGCGCCAAGCTGGACATCGCGTTGGTTGACACGCACTGCCCGGGAATTTCGACTGCGATACGGTCATTGCACTCTGCCTGGCGCTCGATTACTTTCGAGAACCCGCGCAAGCCGAAGGAGAGCGATTTTGTGGATGCTCTGCATGCCGCGTACGCACCATACGTGGATGTGTTTAGAGCAGACGGTTTCATGGCGAACCACGTTTCTAAGCAGGTCGCTCGGTTCGGTACCACGGTGGTGCCGAAGCTTTCGTCTCTTCCCGAGGTCCTCCGACAGCAGGGGGCGGCCGCCTAACTGCAAAAAACAGCGAGTGCTACTTCGACCTCTGCTTATGATCCCTTACTGCCCCTTGATGCGATCGGCGATCAAGACTGGCCACCGACACACCACTTTCAGGACTTAGGGATGCGGCGCTCGCGTTTGTAGAGCTTCGACAACAAGTAGAAAGACACTGTTCCTACGACCTCAATGGCGACCTTGGCCTCCTCATCAGCGAGTGTCGGCAACCACGGTCGGCCATGGCCAGAGCCCTGCTTGTTGCGAACCCGATTGACGCCCAAAGCAGAGAGAAAGAGCCCCCGCTCCATCGATTTGATCGCCGGCTCTCCAGCCTGCTCGGGCATTTCCGGGACAGCGAGGTCGAGGGCTACGAATGCCATGCCGAGCAGCGCTTGGAAGTTGGCGCCGCTTGGATATCTTCCCTGCAGCGTTTCGAGGACATGGGCGGCCGTGGCCTCCATCAAATCCTTTCCGGTGCCCGCAATCAGTGCAGCATCCTCGGCACCTTTCTGCGCGCGTCGGGCGTAGGCGGCCAACGCATCGGTTAACGCAACACCGTGCAAAGAGGAGAGCACCTTGGGCGACAGCGTGCCGTCGTCGGTCAAAATAAAGCCTTCCGCGTCGAAGGCTGCCTTTGCGTTGTCAATAGCCTCGCGCCCCACGAAGTTATTTGATGCCTCTCGAAATCCGCCGCACGCGCGCACCTTCGCGAGCAGGCCTGACGCGAACTGACTTGCCGCCGTAGGATTCGAGTCCATGGACGCGTAGAGGACGGAACGAACGCGCTTCGCTTTTCCAATTTGCTGCCCCTGCTGTTTGGGGTCTTGCTCTGCAAGGCCCGCCTGGTTGACGTGAAACTCAATGTCGGCGTGCGAAGGCTCTCGATAGACGCCGCTATTGTTCGAGTCGTCCACAAGTTGCATAAGAGCATGAGCGATCGTGTCGGTCACGGGGATGTAGGGCATTTCTCTTTCCTTCTTTCACGAGGCTGCAGCATGGAGCAGCCGTTCAGACTCACGTTTAAGCAGAATTCGTAGTCCAATAATGCTCGATGAGTCTACTAGGCCCTGCATTAGTTACTGCTTCTGACAACAGATCCGAAGTAGGAGAACGGGTCGGCAGCGCCAAATCGAGTCGTCAACGGGTGGTCTTCGGCGTGTAGAGACTTGCAGTGGCCGAGCCCAAAGTCTGCTGTACCTCGTACTCCGGTCGTTCGGGCCGATCCGCTTCGCCACAAACGAACGACCGTAAGTCGGCTGTGGCCTCGAGCACCGAGATCGATGGCCACCGACCGCTCCCGCTGCAAAGCAGTCATGCTTAGCCTAAGTCAACTTACGCTGCTCCAGCAGCGAAGGACATGTTTTTATAAATATCGATATTTTTTATTATCAATTTCGAGAAGCTGACAGTATCTTCAGCGCGGTCAACCGCCCGGTGAAGGTACTTCTACTTGCCCGCGACAGAACCTGGTTTAGTGCTTCATCCAATTTCTAACAGTCAATGAGGGATAAGCTGCGAAGTCGCGTTCATTATCCGTCACAAGTGTCGCTTCCAGCGCAATCGCATGTGCGGCGATGAGCTTGTCCAAGTGATCCGATTTTCTCTTGCGAGTTGCCTTGCGGACGGAGCCGTAGGAACGCGCGGCACTGACATCGAATGATTTGACTTTAATCAGTGCGTTGATTTCTTTCCTGAAATGGCTCAACGCGACAGAACCCTTGAATGCGTGTCTTGGTTCGGTCACCATCGACTGCTGGAGCCGATTGGGTATATCTCACCTGCCGAGACCGAGGCCAATTATTATCGGCAACTCGCTGAGAAGGCCATTGCTAATGCATTAACTTAAACCAACTTGGCTCCTCAAAATGCGAGGCGACTCATTCGAGTAAAGAGTCCGGTAAGACTAGTTCGTGTCTGGACTTCTGGCTTCGCTGTTACTCAAGAAATCCTATATGTATACCTTGGGATTGGTTTAATTTGTAAAAATAACTAATAGGTTCATTATACTGACCGCTTACTGGGTAGATTCTTATTGAAATCGCGAGGCAAAACATGTCACAAACCACAAATCATGTAGGTGTTCTACGCTTCTGGAAGCGAGGGCAAGTCATTGAGTTGGGTAATGTTCCACCAGACAGGATGCTGTTAGATCTCTTGAGAGATGATTTGCGTGTATGCGATGCTAAAGAGGGCTGTGCGGCGGGTGACTGTGGTGCATGTACGGTAGTGGTTGGTGACATCGTAGATGGAGATAACTTAAATTATCGAGCGATCAACAGCTGTATTCGTCCAGCTCATGCTATTCACGGAATGGCTTTATGGACGGCAGCTGATCTGGCTCAAGAGGGGGTCCTTCATCCAGCACAGGCTGCGATTGTTCAGCGGCATGGGACACAGTGTGGATTTTGTACGCCTGGCGTAGTGATGAGTTTGTTTTCGTTGTATCAACTCACGTGTGCAAAGGGGGAGGACTTTCACAGAGCGGATGTGATCGATGCTCTATCGGGAAATTTGTGTCGTTGCACCGGCTATCGATCTATTGTTGATGCGGCGTTGTCCATGCGTGACTATCCAAAAATGCTCGAGAACGAGAAAGAAATTGTTGATCAGTTAATGATGATTCGGTCTTGTGAGCACAGCATTTTGAATTATGAGATGCCGACGGAGCTGTTGACTTTATTGAAGTTAAGAGCCCATTATCAGGAGGCTCAGTTGATTGCCGGTGCCACAGATGTTGGTATATGGGTGAAGCAGGGTATGAGACATTTATCCCACATCATCGATTTGCATCGTGTCAGGGAGTTGCGTGCAGTAGAGGTTACTGCTGGTCATTTGTGTATAGGTGCGGCGGTGCCGTTGCAAGAGGCCTTTAATGCACTCGCTGAGGAGCGCCCTAGAGTTAAAGCGTTCGCAGCACGTTTTGCTGGATGGCCCGTGCGGCAATCGGGCACGCTAGGGGGGAATATTGCAAATGGCTCACCGATTGGCGACAGTATGCCCTTGTTGTTAGCCTTAGATGCAACAGTCGTGTTGAAAGCCTGGCGCAATACCAAAGTGATGTCTAGAGAATTACCTTTGTCCGAGTTCTATTTGGGCTACAAGAAGACGGCGATGTGGCCTGATGAAGTAATGGTTTGCATCAAAATTCCCCGCCCATTTTCAAACGAGTGGTTGGGCTTGTACAAGGTATCAAAGCGACAAGAAGATGATATATCTACGGTGTGCATGATCATCCGTTTAGAGGGGGACCATGCTCAGAGGTTAGATGTCGTCAGGATTGGCCTCGGCGGAGTTGCTGAAACCCCCATGCGTGCAATGAAAACTGAGCGCTTCTTGCAGGGTAAGGAAGATGCATACGTAATTTGGGAAGAGGCGCAAGTGGTGATCATGAATGAGTTCAGCCCTATTTCAGACGTGAGAGCGAGCGGTGAGTATCGACAAAAGCTTTTGGGTAATTTGCTAGAGCGAGCATACCTAGAGCGCACTCACCAAGACGCAGTAAGGTTGGAGGACTTGTGATGAACGGCATAGATTTTTTGTTAAAGCGTGGAAACTCTCACGAGAGTGCTGTAGAACATGTTCAAGGGACTGCGCCCTATGTTGATGACGTGCCTTTGATAGAGGGTTCATTGCACGGAGTTGTTGTTCTGAGTTCTCGCGCAGCTGGAACGCTTTCCCATGTGGATTGGGCATGGGCGCAATCGCAAGATGGAGTATTGGGCGTTGTGACCTGTGGCGACATACTCGGGAGTAAAAAATTTGCGACGCACGTGTGTGATGAAAATATTTTTGCAGACAGCGAAATTGCATACCACGGTCAAGTGCTGGGACTGGTGGTGGCAAAAAAGCGAGAGGTTGCGGCGCGAGTGGCTAATGCAGTACCGATGCAAATAGATGCCAAGGCGCCCATACTAGAAGCAAGACAAGCATGCGCACAGTCGAACTTTGTTTTGCCGAGTGTGCATCTAGAAAGAGGGTTACTTGATGCTGGGTGGCAAGAGAGTGACCATCAGCTATCTGGCAAATTAGAGGTGGGAGGACAAGAGCATTTCTATCTTGAAGGTCAGGTGGCATACGCGATAGATCAAGCAGATGGACAGTGGGTCATTTATTCCAGCACGCAGCACCCAGGGGAGGTGCAACATTGGGTCGCAAATGCGCTAGATATTCCGATGCATCAGGTGCGTGTAATTTGTCGTCGCATGGGTGGGGGGTTTGGGGGGAAAGAGACTCAAGCTGGACACTTAGCGGTATGGGCAGCATTGGCCGCAAATAAGTTCAAGGTGCCTGTGAAAGTCCGCTTAGACCGAAAAGACGATATGTTGGTGACAGGAAAGCGTCATCCATTCAGTCACGAATGGCAAGTGGGTTTTGACGCCGATGGTCGAGTTAAGGCTTTTGAATCATTGCAGATGGCGCATTGCGGACATAGTGCGGACTTGAGCGGTCCGGTTGCTGATCGAGCTATTTTCCATACAGATAACGCATATTGGTTACCCGCAGTCAAGGTGACGTCCCATCGTTGCAAGATGAACACACAAAGTCATACGGCATTTAGAGGCTTTGGGGGGCCGCAGGGTGTGATCTTGATTGAAACGGTGATGGGAGATATCGCACGGCATCTAAAGAAGGATGCATTAGATGTCCGTCTACAGAATTTATATGGAATCCAAGAGCGCAATATCACGCCCTATGGGATGGAGATTGAAGACAACGTCCTAGAAGCGCTAATCACGCAACTTGAGACTGATTGCCAGTATCGGGTAAGGCGTGAGGAGATCAACCAATGGAATGCTCAGTCAACAAATCTTAAGAAAGGATTAGCGTTAACGCCTGTCAAGTTTGGAATCAGTTTCACTGCGACGCAATTTAATCAAGCGGGTGCTTTGGTGAGCGTGTTCACGGATGGCAGTGTTTTGGTGAATCACGGTGGAACCGAAATGGGACAAGGCCTTCATACGAAAGTTTGTCTGGTCGTTGCGCGAACGTTAGGGATCTCCGAGCAGCGTGTTCGTATTAGTGCGAGTGATACCGACAAAGTAGCCAATGCAAGTGCAACTGCGGCTTCTAGTGGAACAGACCTTAATGGAAGAGCCGCAGAGTATGCTGCGCTTCGGATTAAGAAGAATATTGCAGATTGCCTTGCTAAAAACGATGGATGTTTTGCGGCTGAGGTGACCTTTATTGATGACTCGGTCGTAACGCCACGGCGCAAGCGCAGTTTTGAAGAGGCTGTGCAATTCTCTTACAAGCAACGGGTGCAACTGTGGAGTGATGGGTTCTATGCGACGCCGAAGATCAACTACGATCCAAAAACATTGACGGGGCGGCCTTTCTACTATTTCTCTTACGGCGCAGCATGCAGTGAGGTAGCAATTGATCTTCTAACGGGGGAATACAAGCTGCTTAGAACAGACATATTGCATGATGTTGGGAGATCAATACATCCAGAGATTGACATCGGGCAAATCGAGGGAGGATTCTTGCAAGGCGTTGGATGGTTAACGACCGAAGAGTTGGTGTGGGATCAGAACGGCAAGCTTTTAACGCAAGGAGCGAGTACCTACAAGATTCCGACAGCAGCAGATGTACCAGAGATGTTGAATGTTAGTTTGTGGATTGAAGAGAACCGTGAGGCAAACGTCGGTGGTAGTAAGGCAGTTGGGGAGCCGCCCTTTATGCTTGGGATAAGTGTTTTTGAAGCGTTGAGAGATGCTGTTGGGTCGGTACGGGATTCGACAACGCCCGTTGAGTTAGATGCTCCTGCAACGCCAGAGCGAGTTCTCAAAGCGGTTACACGTATTAGAGAAGTGGACTAACTGATGAATATGGAGCGTAAAAAGAAAAGAGGGTGGCGCGCAAATTTGTTGTGGTTTGCAGATGCAACTAAGAAAGAGCTTTCGTACTTACAAGACGGGCTATTGATAACAGCTGAAGGTGTCGATGGGGTAGTCCGTATTGAGGCGTTGGGAGCCTATCAAGAGGTTCGACAAAAGTATTGCGATGTGAGCGTGACGCATTGGCCAGATCGTTGCATAGCCCCTGGCTTTATTGATTTACATGTTCATTATTCTCAAACGGACGTGATTGCATCGCCAGCACAAGGTCTTCTTCCCTGGTTGGAGCAGTACACATTTCCGCATGAGAAGAAGTTCTCTGAGATTGGTTACGCGAGTTCGGTTGCCCGATATTTTTTAGATGAATTGCAAAGAAACGGAGTAACAACAGCGCTTTGTTTTGCGACTTCACATGTTAAGTCGGTTGATGCATTGATGCAAGAAGCTCAAGCGAGAAGACTTCGAATGATTACGGGGAAGGTTTTGCAAGACCGATTCAGTCCGGAAGGTTTACGAGATGTAGATACTGCTCAGAGCTTGCAACAAACCCAAAGCTTGATTGAAAAGTGGCATAAGAAAGATCGACTTGGGTATGCCATCACCCCTCGATTCGCGCCGACTAGTTCAGAACGACAACTGCGCGGGTGCGGGGAGTTGGCGCAACAGTATCCGGATGTGTGGGTACAGTCTCACGCGGCGGAAAACAAAGACGAGATCCGATGGGTAAAGGAGCTTTATCCAAAAGCGCGCAGTTACATAGATGTCTACGATCAAGCTGGTTTGTTGAGGCCACGAGCTATTTATGCGCACTGTGTGCATATAGATGGGGAAGATCGTGACCGATTGGCTGCCGTTGGGGCGTCAATTGCCTGCAGTCCTACTAGTAACTTATTTCTCGGTAGTGGTTTTTTCGATTTCGCAGGTGCAGACGAGGCTGGTGTGAAGTATGGCCTAGCGAGCGATGTTGGTGGGGGAACAAGTTTCTCGCCATTTATCACCATGCATGCTGCTTATACCGTGGCTCTCCAAGATGCTGGGCGAAGGAGTCATAGTTTGTCCCCCCATGACTTGTGGTGGATGCACACAGCAGGAGCGGCCCAATGCTTGGGATTGGATGGCATTGTTGGGAATTTATTGCCCGGGTGCGAAGCGGATTTTGTCGTTATAAATCCATCGGCAACGGAGTTGCTGAAACGGCGGACCACTCAAGCCGATTCTTTAGAGGAATGGTTGTTCGCGATGATTGTTTTAGGTGATGATCGACTGATCTGTCGCACAATTATTCAAGGCGAGGATTGTGATGGAGTGGGGCAGGCTTATTGGCCAGAGATATAGCGGTGATCTCTGGGGTATCCTAGATTTTGTGAGGAAGTTTTGCAGTGTGGGCGATCATTGTTCCTGCTAGAGCGCATATTCCTACCGTCTAGGATTAGGCGCGGCATGTGACCGGGTGTTCACGAGGGTGCTTGACATTGTGCAATTAATTTGCAACTGGGCCCGACGCTGCTTTGACTCGCCTCGATGCCGTGCAACTGCCTCATCAAATCAAGCGCTGTTTGCGTTACGTTGCTCTGGTTAGTTAGCAATAAGGCCATGAACATACGCGCACATGTGTCATGCAACGTACTTCGTCTTTCCCCTCCGCTGCAAAACGCTTCGTAATCACTCATAGTGATCACGCTCCAAAGCGGCAAGTAAACTGCGTGTTTGGCTCGTAGATCGAAAGGAGCTATTGTGTGTGGCGGTACGGAGCGTGTAGGACGCGAGTTCAGAGTGGGCGCTGATTGATTTGTTGGAGTATCAGGACAGCGTCAAAGAAACCTCGTAGCCATTCCATGTCTACAGGTTTTCTCATATATTGAACGCCGTCTGGGAGGCCGCCTGCTACGAGAATTTCATCGTGGCTTAAGCCGCTCATTGCGACAACGGCTATCTCTCGATAGAGTCCATGCTTACTTAGTGATTTTAAGAATTCGAAGCCATTCATATGAGGCATTCGTAGATCTGTGAGTATTATGTGCGGTTTCCAGCTTGTTAGATCTAGCAATGCATCAACGGCTGATTCATAGAGAAGTGCATCAACTGCCATACCCCATTGTTCAAAGGATGCCTTAAGCATTAATCGAGTTGGTTCGTCGTCATCAATGATGAGTACGCGGAGCATGCTTCGGAGGGAGGCTATTGATGGTGTTGAGGGTAAGTTGTGTTGGAGTTGGTATTTACGAATTGATGCTAGGGAGATTCGTCGATGACCGCCTTGTGTTTTCCAAGCGACCAACTTTTTCTTTTCTACGAGTGCCTGAATAGTTCCTACAGACAAGTTGAGGAGATTAGAAGCGTAACTTGTACCGCAATAGTCGTCATGTGACTCACTTTGTGAACGTTCTTTCATATACTTTCTTTGAAGACTGGGTTGCCAATATTGTATTCGTGACCCATCCATCTATGAGTTATTTGTGACTATTTTGTCGACAGCTCTATCTCAAGCGCGTGAATTGCCATTGCAACGTTCGCATTCACACGAGCGGAACTGGTTGCTATATTTTTCTGAAGAAGAATAAATAGCGTTGGCACCTAACGGAGCGCTAGCCGTACCGGGCCGTTGTTCTACTCCAGCCAAATGCCCGATTTTTTGATGAAATCGTAATGTTGGGCGCTACAACTGTTAATGAAAAGCTCATTATTCTGATGCCAAAATGGCAATAGCGCGTTCTTAGCGAACCCTATGTTCTAGCTTTGGTCATGGTGACTCGGTCATCATCGTGTTTGCTAATTTAGTGGTGTGCCAACGAGGACTTTGCGGACCTTATGACTGCCGTAATCTGATACATACAAATAGCCAAAAGAGTCAATTGCTAAACCTGATGGGAGGTTAAAGCGCGCACTGCTGCCATCGCCATCAGACGTTCCGGGTGCGCCAACGACACCGGCTAACGTAGAGACATTGCCAGTTGGGGTGACTTTGCGAATGACATGGTTTCCTTGGTCAGCTACGAAAATATTGTCATTTTTGTCAATGGCGATTCCGAACGGTTGGTTCAGATTTGCTTGCCCATTCAGCGAAAGTGAGAGGCTAGTAACAAGGAGACCGGAACCAGACTTGGTGATCTTCCAGATCTTGTTTAAGTTGTAGTCTGTGACAAGAATATTGCCATGGCTATCAAGAGCAATACCTTGCGGACGGCTGTTGCTTGGGAAGGTAATTGTTTGAGTTACGCCACCAGAGATGATATGAAGAGATCCAAAAAAATCGGCGACATAGAGTGCACCGGTGTTCCCATCAAAATAGATGGCATTTGGGGTCGAATTTGGAATGTCGACGAGGGGAGATTTGACTTTAGTACTAAGTGGGATTTTATAAATTACGGTGTCATCAGTTGAAGCAACGTACAAATTCAAATTCTTATCAAGTGCAAGCCCTACTGGTGCGAAGAATCCAGTTGCAAATGCGCTTTCCTGATTATTAGTATCAATTCTCCGGATAGTATCGTAGTAATTAGAAATTACATGATTATCCGCATCTGGTTCATCATCGCGCCATTGCGCAACGTACAGATTTCCCGAATTGTCAGTTGCCAATCCGATTGGGTTTGGATTTTCAGATTCGGCGCCGCCAACGAGAGTGGTTACTTGAGCTAGTCTAGTGGGTGAGATTTGCGCGGAGACGGCCCCTACTTGCAGGGCTGATATAGCATTGATTCCACTAGGATCGACACTCGTCTGGCCTCCCCCGCCGCAGCCGATAAGGAGTGCTACTGACGTAGCCATGACTGTCAATTGCGCAATATTTCTCATGAGGAGCCTTGTAGAGATAGACGGAAATGATGATGCTTCACCCCACATGCTGAAAAATGGGCGTACGCCACTTGATGTGGCTCGCCTAATGTTAGCACTAAAACATCATTAATTATTTATTTCAAGATACATTAGACATAGTTTTAGACCCATGGAGTTGCGCTTTAGGACGCCTTGACATTGCGTCTGATCTGTTTGATGCCATTCAGCAGAAGACAAATAGAACATACAGATAGTGTCTGGTAGGCATAGAATCGATGAAAAAAGGGGTATCTTGTATATGGAATTCTCTTCTACCGAAGAAACAAACTACCCTAGTCGTTTGTTGAAATTGCAAAGAACTTTCTTGTATTTGTTCTATACGTCGGTCCCTCGAAGATTGAGGACGAAGGAGAATATATTCTTCCTTTGTTTCTCGAGTTCTGCATTATTTTTCTTGTTGTTTCTCATTGGCCCTGTTCTTTTGGTGATTAACCAAGAGCGGTCATCAATTTCCGCCTTTATATGTTCCTTTTTCATTTTCATTAGTATGATTATGTGGAAGCGTGGCAGTTCGCTCGTGTTGGTGCACTTTATTTATCAAGGTTCGTTATTAGGAGTTATTCTATATAACGCCTATTTTCTGGGCGGTGTCACTTCATCAGTCATGGTATGGATGGGACTAGTTCCAATTCTCCCTATTTTTCTTATGTCTAGGGAGTGGGGTTATGGGTGGCTAGTAGGCTCTATTGCAATTGTCTTAGCCATGTTGCAATTGCAGATAAGCGGCCATATTCCAATGAGGTTGGGAGATACGATTGATGATTTGTATTTGAGCACTCTAATGATAGGAATGCTGAGTCTTACTCAAATGATCTTAGTAAGTACGTATGACACGGCAAGCTGGACGATGTTTCAGCAAATTACAAAGAAAAATGAGGCTCTACAAGCGCTTTCTAGAAAATTGGAAATAGCAAGCTCCCATAAAGATACGTTTCTTGCGACTGTTAGTCATGAGATGCGTACACCGTTGAACGCAGTATTCGGGTTCCTGAATATTATTGAGAGAACAGATCATTTGCCATCTGAGGTCTACGGATTTGTCAAACACGCGAAGAACTCATCATCACATTTGCTAACTGTTATTAATGACCTATTAGATTTCTCCCAAATGCAGCAAGGCCGATTGGTACTTGCTCCTCAGGTGGTCCATCTAAAGCAAACCGTGTATCAGATACATGCTGCTTTACAAAGCCGAGCAGCCGAGAAAAATCTGAGGTACAGCCTCGAATTCATAGGCGAAATTCCTCAGTATGTTAAGTTGGACCCTCATCGGTTAACTCAAATCCTCCTTAATTTGCTTGGGAATGCGGTGAAGTTCACGACTCAGGGTGGTGTGAAAACGGAGATTCGTGTCTTTTCGGCTGTTGATGTGAAGCATAGCAATGACGTCACGCTTGAGGTCGTAGTTTCTGATACTGGAATCGGGATCTCTGAACATCAGATCGCAACAGTATTTGAACCATTTGTTCAAATCAAAGAACAGGACCATATAGAGTCCGATTATTCGTTAAGAGGGAACGGACTTGGTCTTTCGATTACTAGAAGTCTCGTTCTATTGCAAGGTGGAGTCATAGACGTTCAAAGTAAGAAGGGAGAGGGTTCAGCGTTTCGTGTGTGTTTACCGGTTCATGTCGAACAAGCGCCAAAATCTCTGCGCGATAAATCTGAGCCCGGCGTGAATCCACTAGAAATAAATCTTCTGGTGGTGGATGATCACCAAATGAACCGGATGGTAGTAAGCAACCTAGTTAAGAAGTTCTTCCCTAATGCAATCATTACAGAAGCAAAAAATGGAACAGAAGCGTTGACGAAGATGCGTTCAGAACTCTTCGATCTAGTACTAATGGATCTGATCATGCCGGATCTAACAGGCACGGAAGTTGTTGAGATCATTCGTAAGGAGGCCGCTCCTTATTCAGATGTCAATGTCGTTGCTTTGACTGCTAATTTGGCTAATGAGGCGTTGAATGAGTGTAATCGTGTTCACATGCAAGGCGTGTTGCCTAAGCCTATAGATCTTGATTTACTTGTCCAGACGATTACACAGTTTGGAACGCCCAAAGATTTGCAAGAAATTCACTGATGTAGTCTTAATGATGTGGGCTCTTGGTTGAAGTGTGCCAAGATTTCTTCCCAACAATCGATTGTGATGATGTGTCCGTCTTTTGCTACCACCCCCTGGGCAATCATAAATATAGACTTTAGCCTTTTCTGTGCTTTTTGGGCGGTTATCTTAGCCTCAGAAAATGATTCGCAGCTTTGTACTTTTAGCCAAGCGCGGGAGGCCTTGAAAAAGGAATAGCGAATTTCTTCTGCTTCTGCAGAAGATTGGGCGGCGGGCATTAACTCAATAGCCTTCTTGCGCATCTCATTCGTAATAATGACAGCATTAGTCATGGCGGATTGTTTAGGCATGTTTCGCAGGGCCTAATGAAGGTAGGCTGATTTCTGGGGATTGATTGGTGTGCCGATCAATTGTGGAATGAGCTTCATGTTCTTAAAAACACGGAAGTTCTCTATGTCCTCTGGTAGGAAGTCGGACAGCTCTTGATTAATTTCGCCATGGTTATTACGCCAATAGCCATTGGTAAGTCTGACGAAGTTCCTATATTCAATATCGCCCACGCTGTTGTAAAGGATGAGCTCAACAGCGCAAATGGAACGCTCATCTGATGCTCGGTATTCGGCCATGAACACAGTGCGATTTGAGGATTCATCCGCATAGAGGGCGGCACATCCTTGATATAAACCAGGTGCGAGGGCTGCTTTTTGAGCTGCAACAGACGGATGGTTATAAATAAACATTTATTTAACTCCTTGACAATTAATGCGTTGTCTTTGGGCAAAGAGGCCCGTTGCTACAAGTGAAATTCCTTGTTCTAGATTGGACGAGATCTCTTTTGTTTCGACACTGCGCTTGTGATCAAGAGCAGCGACCATGGCAGCAGTGACTTCGGCAAGCTCATTTGAGTGGAAAACAGTTTTTTCTAATGAGTTGATTCGGTCCACGACTTCTTCATGTCTGCGGTCGTAGCCGGCTAAACCTTGATTTAAGAAGGTTCGCAGCATTTCTGCGCGCGAAAGCCCAAGCTGTTTTGCTACTTGGCTTAGGGCGGCATGGGTTAGTTCATCTAGTCTGATTAGAACTGCTCTGGTTTTCATTTAGATAGTGTAACACTAGAGTACGCATAAATGTAGCATAATAATCTTAAAGTTGTTTTAAATGAAATTGTCGATCGGCTATGCATACATTGGTATGTAATAAAGGGGTGGAAAATGTGGAAGCCAATGCATCGCATCAGGTGGAAGACAGAGCCGGGGGGGTGGCCAAGTGAGGCGCAAGCGCAGGCCTCTATGCTGTTCGAACCCATGCGTGTTGGTCCGTTACAGCTTGATTCAAGAGTTTGGGTGCCTGCCATGGTTCCATGGCGGGCGGCACTGGACGGTTCAGTTACTTCAGCGAACATCGACTGGTATCGAAGATTCGCACAAGGAGCCCCGGGCGTAATCGTGGTGGAGGCAACGGGGATTCGTGATGTCCCATCAGGTGCGTTGTTGCGAATTAGCGATGACAGATTTGTGCAAGGGCTGGGCGAGATCGCTCGTGTAATACATGAGGCCAGTGGGGGACGAACAAGGGCAATTATTCAGCTTATTGATTTTCTAGCGATGAAGCGTCGCCCAGACCCCAAAGATTTTTTCTTCCGATATTTAGCAATTACTGAACGACATCGGGAGAAGTTAAATCTACGTGAGGCAGATGATTTGCAGGTGAGAACAGCTCTTTCAGAGTTAGCAGAAGAGCAGTTGATTCAGGTGTTAGAGGCTCGCGAACTAGAAAATCTGAAGATGGGGTTTAGGGAGCGTGTCACGGACATGCATCTTCAGCACATTCGAGAGTTACCAGAAAATTTGCCATCACTTTTTGCTCAAGCAGCGAAAAGGGCTCAGGATGCTGGGTTTGATGGGGTTGAATTGCATTACGCGCATGCATACACCATGGCATCTTTTCTCTCGACCTTGAATACTCGGCAAGATAAGTGGGGTGGATCACAGGAGGCCAGAGTCAGATTGCCGTTAGAGGTATATCGTGCGGTGAGGGAGTGTGTTGGCCCAGGCTTTGTGGTTGGGTGTCGTCTGTTGACGGAAGAAATAATTATTGGTGGGGCAGGTCAAGAAGATGCTGAGTTTTATGCACTCGAATTGTCGCGAGCAGGAATGGACTTTTTGTCTTTTTCCCGAGGTGGAAAATTTGAAGACGCACAGCAACCCAAAGTGATGCAGGCAGCTTACCCGTATACAGGGCCATCTGGATACGAGTGCATGCCTCAGTACATCTCGGATGAGCGAGGGCCTTTTGGCAGGAACGTTGGGCCGACAAGAAAAATCAGGCAACGGTTGCGTGCAGAGAATTTGCAAGTACCTGTGGTGGTTGCAGGTGGGATTTATGATTTTTCTGTCGCCGAGGAGCTACTTCGTAATGGCAGCGCAGATCTTATTGGCATGGCGAGACAAAGCCTTGCAGATCCAGATTGGCCGGAAAAAGTGCGAACAGGTAGGGGGGAGCAAGTTCGTTTGTGCCGTTATTCAAATTACTGCGAAGCATTAGATGCTAGGCATGAAATGGTGACTTGTGAGCTGTGGGACCGTGAAGATTTGCATTTGCCTGGGGTTGCGAAGACTCCGGATGGGAGGCGTCGCCTAGTGCCAGAAAGCGAAGCGTGCAGCAATTCTAAAGATAATGGTAAACACTTAACAAAATAGTAATTTGTAATCTATAACGTCTATATAGAATCCTAAGGTGGTAGATTTTATTTGCGGCAGATCTCGGATCTGCTTTTGTGTGTAGTGCGGGGCCGCCAAAAACGTTCTCCTATTTTTAAACTTACCAAGGCTCAAGATGTTTCAAAAACTCTTCTTATTGCGGGAGCACAACACAACCGTACAAACGGAGATAGTGGCGGGGTTAACAACATTTCTGGCGATGGCGTACATAGTGTTCGTCAATCCAAACATTCTTAGTACGACGGGAATGGATAAAGGAGCCGTGATTGTCAGTACATGTTTAGCAGCGGCTTTTGGTTGTTTCGTGATGGCCTTTTGGGCGAACTGGCCTGTTGGGATGGCACCAGGAATGGGGCTTAACGCCTTTTTCGCGTTCACCGTTGTGCAGGGAATGGGCTGGACTTGGCAGGCGGCTTTAGGCGCAGTTTTTATATCTGGTTGTATTTTTGTCTTGCTAACATTGACGGGGGTACGGCGTTGGATTGTCGAGGCGATTCCGGAATCTTTACAGGTTGCAATTCCAGCGGGCATTGGTTTATTTCTCGGACTGATTGCACTCAAAAGCGCAGGTGTTGTTGTTAAAAATGACGCAACGTTCGTGGCGATGGGTGATTTGCACGATAAGTCTGTACTATTTGCCGTGATTGGGTTTTTCACGATCGTTTCTTTGGATTACTTCAAGATTCGCGGCTCGATCTTACTGGGCATTCTGGCGGTAACCGCTTTAGGTGTGGGTTTCGATCCTACTGTGCAGATGCCTTACGAGTTCACCTCGTTGCCACCAAGTATTGCACCTACTTTTATGCAATTGGATGTAGCCCAAGCATGGAGTAAAGGTATCTTCAATGTGGTTCTGGTGTTCGTTTTGGTAGAGATATTTGATGCCACTGGTGTTTTAACTGGAGTGGCCAGACGTGCGGGGCTTCTAAGTAGAACCCATGGTATTAACAGGGCCTTGAGTGCAGATAGTGTCGCTATTTTGGGTGGTTCTGCATTGGGTACAAGCAGCACAACTGCATACATAGAGAGCCTCGCAGGCATTCAAGCGGGTGGAAGAACTGGATTGACTGCGTTAACGATAGGTGTTCTTTTCTTGTGTGCTTTGTTCTTCGCCCCGGTGATTACGGTTGTGCCCGCGTATGCAACGGCGCCCGCATTGGTTTATGTTGCTGGGTTGATGTTGTCTGAGTTATCTCATGTGAAATGGGATGACGTTACTGAGGCGATCCCTGCCGCTTTGACTGTATTTGCGATGCCGTTTACGTTTTCGATCGCGAATGGTTTGGCCTTCGGTTTTATTTCTTACACAACATTGAAGCTATTTACAGGGCAATGGAGAGATGTTCATCCAGCAGCATGGCTGATAGCAATCTTGTTTATGACGCGATTTGTCTTTCTCGGAGGTCATTGAAATGAGTGTCAATCCCCGTCAGAAGTACGTGAAAACGGGCTTCGTTAGAAATCAAAAGTATCAGGTGGCGTATCTGGACCGATAGAAGTCTCATCTACGACGCTGAGTTGCTATACACAAACAGCGCACACTAGGAGCCTTTAGGAAACTCTTGGACTGCAGTACGTTTGTTTGTGGTGGGTGCAATGATTTGAACCAGTTATAGCCTTACATACATGTAACAACGGGCGTTATGTAGAGCAGCCGAGCAAACCTAATCAGTGACGGATGACGTTTAATGATTAGTTGGTAAACTAACAATCATTATTTCAGCAACAGAAAGGTGAAGCCATGGGAACTACAGCAGACACCATCGACCATACCGCCCTTGCCCGACTTGTAGAGGCGGGGGCCGTGCGGGGCGCTGACGTGATTGGCCACGGTAGCGGCTGGGGCGTTGTTGTTAAATATGGAACGACAGAACGCGCACTAGCGGCAAGGCGTGGGGCCGTGCGGAACTTTCGCAAGTTTGAAACCCTTGTGAGCTATCTCAGAGAGTTGGGTATCTATCAATACAGCGTCAACGCTGCTGACTTCGACCCGCAAGCCCTCAAAGTCAATCGCACAAGGCCTGATGCCTCAGAGCGTATGCGTAGCGCTTTTGAGGCCAAAGCACATGCGGACTGGATTAGCGAAAAAGTCGCGGAATCGTTGGCCGACCCACGACCAAACATCACACATGCACAAGCCATGGCCGAGGCTCAAGCCTTGATCGACTCGAAACGGGCGCAACATGCCAGCAAAGCCAAGGCTTGAATGGCGGCCGCAGGCGAGTTTTGATTTGATCGAGATCATTACCTATATTGCGGACGAGAACCCAGATGCCGCGCAAGAGCTAAAAGATGAGATCGAGGCAAAGGCTCAAGGCGTACGAGAGCACCCCAAGCTCTACAAGGCCTCGACTCGCGTTAAGGGCTTGCGAGAAATGGTCGTGCGGAGCAATTACATAGTGTTCTATCGGGAAACGCCAGCATTGGTTGAGGTTGTCAATGTTGTTCATGCACGTAGAGAGTGGCCACCAAAATTAGGCAAGGCGTGAGAAATAACGCCCCATAAGTGGCTACCTTATGTTCCCCATAGATGGGTACCTTACCGTTCTGCGCAGAACGGCTTGGGCCTAATCTTCGTTTTCTAGCGGTTCTTCCATGGGCGACTCGCCATCAAGCGGCAATTTTTCCTGTGGGTTTTTATGAAACGCAAAATGCACAGCAACGACTTTGCGGCCCGCCTTGATTGGTTTCCACTCGATCACCCAGTTGTCTTTTTCGGTTAGTTCTTTAACTGCAGGCTCAATGATCTTCGTCCGAAGTTTCGCAAAGTCCGCTCGTTGCTTCTCCGTTGCATCCATGCCCACGGCGAAATCGTCAATGTCAATTTGAGTCCAGCCCGTTTTTTTGTAGCGCATTAGCAGCTCAAGAAGCCGCCATGAATATGCGGAGCGCAAGGCGCTTCCTTGTTGAAGTTGGTACTGCGTAAAGTTACCCGCTAGGCCCATTAGATGAGGCACCACGGCGTGCCAAAAATGGAGTTCTACCCAGCCTTCATTTTGGTGATATGTGGCTTGGCCAACCCAGCGCATTGTTGTCTTCACATCGAGCGGCTTACCCTTTCGGGTGTGCGATGGATCAAAGAAGGAAATAGAGCGGTTGTAGAGGTTCTTAGAGGCACTTTCGAGCTGTTGATATGCCTAAAGCACTTAAATTCTTGATGCGAACACATATTGGTGACGAAGATGTGACTTTTATTTTCTGGTTCGGTCTTTAAAATCAGACATAAAACATAATTGACGTCCTTGATGTAAATATATAGAATTAAAAAACAACGAATGTGCGTCGAGCGCGGTCTTTCTGGCAACCGCGGCGCTGGGCCCTTTCGCATTACGTTGTGGCGAGCATGGTGGGCCCTAACAGGAGTCATACTTATGAGAACAATCATTGAGCCATTCCGCATCAAGTCTATAGAGCCCATTCGAATGTTGTCCCGTCAAGAGCGCAAAGAGAAGTTGATTTGTGCTCATTACAACTTGTTTGGACTGCATTCAGAAGATGTATTGATAGATTTATTGACAGACAGCGGCACGGGGGCTATGAGCGCGGCACAGTGGGCTGCGGTTATGAGGGGTGATGAGAGCTATGCGGGCTCTCCGTCCTTTTATCGTTTCGAGAAAGCGGTGAAGAATTTGATGCCGTTTAAACATGTGATCCCTACGCATCAAGGTCGAGCAGCGGAGGCTATCTTGTTTTCGATCTTTGGCGGGATAGGAAAGAACATTCCCAACAACACTCACTTCGACACGACGAGGGGCAATATCGAGGCGTCAGGTGCAGTGGGGCATGACCTTGTAATTGCAGAAGGCTTAGATCCATCAAACGAGCACCCATTCAAGGGCAATATGGATCTGCATCGTCTAGATAAATATTTAGAGCAGTATGGACAAACGGTGCCTTGTGTGATGATCACAATTACAAACAATGCGGGAGGTGGGCAGCCGGTGAGCTTGGCTAACATTCGTGATACGGCTGCTTTAGCCAGAAAATATGGCAAACCTTTCATCATTGATGGATGCCGATTCGCTGAGAACGCTTGGTTTATTAAACAGCGTGAGCAAGGGCAACAGAAGCGAAGTATCACGGACATTGTGAGAGATTGTTTTGTAGAAGCTGATGTCATGACGATGAGTGCAAAAAAGGATGCATTTGGCAACATCGGTGGCTGGTTAGCGTTGAACGATGATGATTTAGCAGAGCAGGCACGTAATCACCTGATTCGTTCTGAAGGTTTTCCTACATACGGTGGATTGGCTGGGAGGGATCTTGAGGCGCTGGCGCAAGGTTTGGTTGAAATTGTTGATGAAGATTACTTGAGGTATCGAATTCGAACTAACAGTTACATTGTTGAACGCTTGTCTCAGCTAGGAGTGCCGGTTGTTAAGCCTGCAGGAGGGCACGCGGTTTTTGTTGACGCACGAAGATGGCTCTCACACATTCCGCCTCTTGAGTATCCTGGCCAATCACTGGCAGCTGCTCTATATGAGGAGGGTGGGATACGAGGTTGCGAAATAGGAACGGTCATGTTTGGGCGACAAACTGATGGGGCAGAGATTCCAGCGGCCATGGATTTGGTGAGACTTGCTTTTCCTAGAAGGACATACACACAATCGCATGCGGACTATGTTGTCGAAGTGTTTGACGAACTTAGCAAAATCAAAGAAAGTCTTTGTGGCTACAGAATCACCAAGGAGCCGCGATTGATGAGACATTTCACGTGTGAATTCGAACGTCTTTCTTAAGTAGCGATAGCCACCACTGTTGGATTGCATCCAAATTTGACCCACATAGTCAAACTGTCCTGCTCATCCTTGAGTAGGAAATACAGGAGTGATCAACGTGGCGTTATTAATTGTGATCAGGCGGGTGCACATGAGGAATGGAATGAGCATTCGGGAAATATCCCGACGAGCGGGTTTATCGCGCAACACTGTGCGCAAGTACCTCACCAATGGCGTGGTCGAGCCTAAATATCCGGCTCTCACCGTTGCCAACAAGCTCGATGCTTTTGCCCCAAAACTAGAGGGCTGGCTCAAGAGCGAGGCCAAGAAAAGCCGTAAACAGCGGCGCAACACACGCCAGCTCTTCAATGATTTAGTTGTTCTAGGGTTTGAGGACTGGTATGACCGAGTCGCTGCCTTTCTCGTAATTGGCGTCAAAACCAATACGAAGCCACCAAGGCAACTGGGCGCGGGGCATTTTTGCCCCTTACGTTTGCATCTGGTGAGGCCTGCCAGTTCGACTGAAGCGAAGACTGGGCTGTGTTTGGCGGTGAACGCACGAAGTTGCAGGTAGCTCAATTCAAATTAGCGCACAGCGAGCATTTCTGTTGCGTGCCTATCCACTGCAAACTTACGAAATGCATCTTCGATGCGCATAACCATGCCTTCCGTGTACTCGGTGGTGTACCTCAGAGGGACTCTTCGACAACATGAAAACGGCTGTCGACAAGATCAAGAAAGGCAAGGCCAGGGATGTGAACATGCGCTTCCAAGTCATGGTCAATCACTTCGTCTTCGAGGCTGAGTTCTGCAACCCAGCATCGGGCTGGGGGGAAGAAGGCCAAATCGAGAAGAACGTTCAAGACTTTAGGCATCGTCTGTGGCAAGTCGCGCTCGTGTTTGAAAACTTGGATACCAAACGTGGCGACCAGTACTTGCGATCGTTGTTAATTCAAGGCGTCAAATCCGTGGTGTTCCGTGGCATTGCAAAAACCCCATCACGAGCTGGGCACAGGCGTTACGTGATCGCAGCGGATGGCGCTGTTGGACGCGAGGGCAATAGCACTCCATGAGGAGTGTGCACATTACGGTTCGTAAATTCTCTATTTTAAAGTGATACGTTTGCGATATATCAGCATATTTCTACAAAAAAAAAGAAAAAACAACATCTACTATTGAGATTAATGGTTACGATAGATGCAACTCAATGAGCTTGGATAAACCTAATGTCTTTTTTGAAAACCAGTGCCTCCACAGTTTCTCGCTGTTCTGCACGTGTAATTTTCGCCTTAATGCTCTCTTTAACGTTGATCTCGTGCGGAGGCGGAGGTGGTGGTGATGGCACCAGTTCTGGAGGTGGCACTAGTTCTGGAGGTGGTGGTAGCTCCAATAACAACTCATCGGCTTACACCATTAGCGGCACGATTTCAGGTTTGAGCACAGGTCAGCAAATAACGATACAAAACAACTCAGGGGATGATTTGGTTGTAAGCGCAAATGGGGCGTTCTCGTTTACGACACCTGTGGCCTACAACACAGCATATGCTGTTACGGTTCTGACGCAGCCAAAGAGTTTTCTGTGGTGTTCTGTCACGGCAAATGCGAGCAGTACTTCGGTGATCAGTGATGTATCAAACGTAACAGTCTCTTGTGTTGGGTCAGCAGCGAGGGCAAGTACGTTGGTGAGTACGGCAAGTGATAACCCAGCCCCCACAGGTGTTGCTGTTGATGCGCAAGGCAATGTTTATGTTGCTCAATGGCGCGATGATGGTGACCCCAATATGGCCGTGATTACTTCTACAGCTTGGGGTACAGTATCCAAAATTAATACAAGTAATCAAGAAACAACTTTTGTTCCCGGGCTTACTGATCCTTTTGGATTGACGTTTGACGCAAGCGGCAATCTGTACGTTGCCGAGACAACCTCTTTGATGATCAAGAAAGTGACCAGCTCTGGTGTCGTGTCCGACTTCGTGGATATGACCGTCGTCAATTCGAATGTTGGTTTTCTTGCTGGAATTTACTTCGATAGCCAAAGCAACCAGTTTTATATAACAGATCAAGCTCAGCAAATATATGTTCTTACATCTGCAGGTGCGTTAAGTAGGACAATTTCTCTTGCTAATCTCGTATCTATTCCAGACTTAAAAGGTGTCGTTGTGGATGGAAATGGCAATATATATGTCTGTGACTACAGGAACAGTGTGATTCTTAAAGTGGATGTCTCAAATAACGTGACGACATTTGCGGGTTCATTGCAAGGGTTTGCTGATGGGGCCGCGACGAGTGCGCAATTCAACATGCCATTTGGTATAACCAAAGACACCGGCGGTAATTTGTATGTGGCGGATCAAGGAAATAACAAGATCCGCAAGATCACAGCGGCAGGAGTTGTTACTACGCTGGCTCCTACACTGAGTTCTGGTGCTGCAGCAACTTTCAACGCCCCCACAGGAATCACAACAGATGCGAATGGGAATTTGTATGTGGCGGAATATTACGGGCGAAAAGTTAGCAAGATTTCTCCTATTTCGCCGTAAATATGGGTTTACAGTGGTTACGCTGGTAGCCCGAATTATCTAGAGGCAGTTTGAGCACCAAGCTAACTGCCTCTTTTTATTGTTAGCAGGACTTCATTGTGAAGAGCGGACCTACTCCCTGTCAGCCTTACCAAGGTAATGGCAGTTAGTCTGTAAATTCTGGGCAATGACGGCGACACCTATGCGCCGCTCACGATACAGTGTTTCGGCGGCCATGGCTGTTCCTGAGCCTGCGGTGACAAGCCTTTGTGATGCCCACCAACCCAGCTTGAGTACGCTCGAGGATTAATTCGGGCTCGAATTTGGCCAGCGACGCGAACAGGTTGAAGTCCGAGCGGCCTTGTGCGCTGGTCGTGTCAATGGGGTCTTCAGACTGAGCAGGCCAACCTTGCGCTCAATTAAGTGGCCCACCGATTCGACCAGGTTTTTGAGGGATCTCCCCATACGGTTGAGTTTCCAAATCATCAACACGTCCCCAGCCCTGAGTTGGCCAAGTAGTTTGTCCTAATGCAGGCCATGCCGTTGTCGAGCCGCTTGCCACGTCCTGGTAAATGCGTTCGCACCCCGCGCGCTTATGGACATCCAATTGCAAGTCAAGGTTTTGGTCGCGCGTGCTCACGAGGGCATACCCAACCTTCATCAAAAGTTCTGATTACTTGCCATGGTTCGATACTATCGAATTTTGATACTTAAGATTAGTTTTATAAACCTGTTGTCGACACAGACGACCTGCACGACTGATCGATTGCTAAAGTTTAATAAAAGAATCATCTTATCAGACTCACTTACATGGCGATGTTGTTCGGCGTATAAACACTTACACACTCAAACACTGGAATAATTATGGATTCAGTCCGCTGGATTATCGCCGTGTCGCCGGACACCGACCAGTCTGTACGCATGTTCATCGCCGCACAGGGCGGCGGCCGTAAAGGCGACCTGTCGCGCTTCATCGAAGAGGCGGTGCGCTCCTACCTTTTGGAGAAGGCCGTGGCGCAAGCCAAGACCGCTGCCTCCAACATGGGCGAGTCTGAATTGGCTGACCTCATCGACGAGGCGGTGGACTGGGCGCGTGAGCATTGATGCGTGTCGTTTTGGATACCAATGTGCTGCTGGGGGCGTTGATTTCGCCGCACGGTCCGCCTGACGTGATCTATCGTGCGTGGCGCGCGGCCAGATTCGAGCTGGTGACCTCAATGGCGCAGCTTGACGAATTGCGCCGTGTGAGTCGCGACCCAAAGCTCAAGACCATATTGCCAGCTCATCGCGTCGGCACAATGGTGAACAACATGCAGCGCGCCATCGTGCTGGGCACTTTGCCGCCGTTGCCTGGTGGCATGGATCTGAACGATCCGAACGATACTTTCCTGCTTGCGATGGCCTTGGCCAGCGAGGCAGACTACCTGGTGACCGGGGACCGCCGTGCCGGGCTGCTGCAACGCGGCACAGTCGGTCGTACTCGCATCGTCGGCCCAGCCGCCTTCTGTGTCCAAGCGCTTTGATCAATGCCAGTCCGTTTCCTGTCCTACCATGCAGCGAGAGCGCCGTGACAGCAGTCGCCTGGGCATGACTGCAACTGACGACTCTGCGCATTCTGGGTACGTTTCTGAACGGCTGGTTTGGGTCGATCACCATGTGGGAAATGATCGACCCAAACCCGCCGCTCAGGCTCACACCTCATTGGAATAGGTTCGCCTTGACAATGTTGTTGTGTCGCATACAATACAACGTAACACACTAACTTCATTGTATGACCATGACAACCACAGCATCGAGTGAAGCGCCTACGCGAACTATTAATGTTCGTGTTCCTGCCAGCGTTTACGACCAGCTTGAGGACTTGGCCAAGTCCACGGCTCGCACCAAGAGCTTTGTGACGGTGGAAGCCCTCTCTAGCTACCTTGCCACGCAAAGCTGGCAAGTCAAAGAGATTACGGCAGGCATTGCCGATGCCGACATGGGTGACTTCGCCACGGACGACCAGGTAAACGCTGTTTTTGCAAAGTATGGAGCATAACCTTCGCTGGACGAATCGAGCGCTTGGCCGACTTGACGAGATAGCCACTTACATCGCCAAAGACGACCCGACAAGGGCAATGACTTTTGTAACAGAGTTACGCAAGAAGGTCGAAATTTTGAAATCGCACCAACTGGGCAAAGCGGGGCGAGTGTTCGGAACAAAAGAGTTGGTCTTGCACCCCAACTACTTGGCCGTGTATCGGGTCAAGGATGCTGAGGTGCAGATAATCACAATTCTGCACACGGCACAAAATAAATAAACGTTTAAACGTTTGAGCCTCTTGGGGGCGCTGTAGAAAACGGAATTTAAAGTACTACAAGGGCTTCCCCACAAGTCAAGCAACACCTGACCGTGGCGGCTTGCTTAGCAAGTCACCACGGAATGTATTTGTAAATTGTGTACGCTACTCAAAGCTTTGACAGTGATTGGTGAATACAAGGTGCGGACTGGCTGTACTACAAACGGTCATTGATGCAACATCAATGCTGCGGACCCTGATGAAAGACGCACGCGGGGGCCTCGTTCGTTAAGCAAGGATGGCAAATGCTACCTTCGTGCTTTATTCAGGAACACCCCGCGCAGGTCCAACCTTGCTTCATCACTGCTAGCCGTCAAGCGGCGGTAGAAACTGGTGATTGATCGGCTGCTGCGCTACAGCGGGTTATACGGGCATAGCAAAGCGCTCCCCCAGACTCAACACTGCCCAAGCCATGCGCGCATTCTTCGCAGCAATGGCAACAACTGCACGCCAGTAGCCACGGCGCTCCGGCAAGGCCACGGCCCAACGGCTGGTGCTGTCGGTTTTGTTCTTAGCCGGATTCAAAACTGAACGCGCACCCAGTACCAGCAAAGACCGCATGTAGGCATCTCCAGCCTTGGTGATGTGTCCAAGTCGTGCCTTGCCGCCAGAGCTGTACTGGCCGGGAACCAAGCCAATCCAAGCCAATCTGCGAACTGGCGGCCACATTTAAACTCATGACCGTTGCCAATCATGGCCAGCATGGCAGTCGCCGTAGCTGGGCCAATACCGGGCAGGCGCATGAGCTGTTTGGCTCTGGTGTCCTCGCGGGCGATTTGTGCAATGTGAGCGTCGTACTCCTCAACGCGCTTGTCCAGCCGAGATACTTCGCTGAGCAAATCTCCAATAACCGTGTTGACCCATCCCGGCAAGTCCTCTAGGCATGCCATCGCTTGGCGTCGGATGGTCGATGCCTTGAGCGGTAGCACGATGCCAAACTCCGCCAGTAGCCTACGAATGCGGTTAATGGTGGCAGTGCGCTGTTCAATGAACCCCTGACGCACCCGGTGGATACAAAGCTGGCCTTGTTGTTCTACTGTCTTGATCGGCACAAAGCGCATGTTGGGGCGCTGCACCGCCTCGCAGATTGCAGCGGCATCGGCTGCGTCGTTTTTGCCTTGCTTGCCAGACAGACAGACAGACAGACAGACGGTACGGTGCGACAAATTTGGGAGCCATCAGACGAACCGTATGGCCGTGCTCCATGAACAGGCGTGCCCAATGGTGAGCACCTGAGCACGCCTCCATGCCGATGGTGCAAGGCGGCATCGACGCAATCAACTCCAGCAGCTTGCCACGCGCCACACTTGGCTTGACCAAGGCAGGCTTGCTCGCCTCGTTGATGCCATGCACGGCAAAGACGTTCTTTGCAAGATCAATCCTGGAGTTGCCCCTTTAGACCGGACACATTATTGTTCTGTCAAAGGAGTTAAAAATGAGTCAAAGAAAAGGGGCGTACGCGCCTGAATTTCGTCAACAAATGGTGGAGCTGGTCAAAGCTGGCCGCAAACCAAATGAGCTCGCCAAAGAATTTGGTTGCCACGAGACCAGCATCAGCGCATGGGTTCGCCAAGCCAATGCCGATGAGCTAGGTGGGGGCCGATCTGATGCACCACTGACAACGGCGGAGCGACAAGAGTTGGCTCAGTTGCGTCGCCAATTGCGTCAAGTCACACAGGAGCGTGACATCTTGGCAAAGGCTACGGCTTGGTTTGCCAACAAGGACAGCGGCATCGACAAGACATCTATGCGCTGATTCAGGCGAACCAGGCCGACTTACCCACCCAAGCTATGTGCAAGCATTTGCAAGTATCCACCAGCGGTTACTACGAGTGGTGCTCACGCCCACCCAGTGGGCGAAGCATCAATGACCGCATCATGACTGAGCGGATTCGTCAAATCCATACCATGAGTGACTACACCTACGGACGCCCTCGTGTGCAGGCTGAGTTACGTGACATGGGGCTTTGCGTCAATCTAAAGCGCATTGAGCGACTGATGAAACTGGCCCACCTTCGAGGGGTGAGCAGGCGTCGGGGCTACGTCGTGACGACACAAAGAGACCGTCACGCCAAGGCTGCGCCAGATTTGGTCAAGCGCCAATTCACGGCCAGCGGCATCAACCAATTGTGGGTGGCTGATATGACGTACGTGCCGACATGGGTTGGGTTCTTGTACCTGGCCGTTGTGGTGGATGTGTACAGCCGTAAGGTCGTTGGTTGGGCGTTTGGCTAACGCATGACCAGCGACTTGGTCATTGCGGCGTTGAACATGGCATTGCATACACGTCGTCCAGCGTCCGTGATCCATCACTCGGACCAAGGAAGTCAATACACGAGCGTTGCGTTTGGCAAGCGATGCGAGGAAATGGGTGTCAAACCATCGATGGGGACAGTGGGGGATGCCTATGACAACGCGATGGCGGAGAGCTTCTTCGCGACCTTGGAGTGCGAATTAATTGACCGGCGTTCGTGGAAAACAAAAACCGAGGCACGCTTGGCCATCTTCAGTTGGTTCGAGTCTTGGTACAACCCTTTACGTCGTCACAGTGGGCTGGGGCAGCGTTCACCCAATGCATTTGAAAGGAGTTTGAATTCTCAGAAAACCGATACCGATATCATTGAAACGCTCGACGTCAGTCGAGAACCGCAAACCGTCCGGTGAATTGGGGCAACTCCAATCCCGACGGTTACGATTGACATGATTTCCCCTCCTTGGGTGAGTTGATGAAAAGTTGAACTTCTCCATCGTGGCACTTTGTTGCCGTAATCCGCAACCCTGACGGTACGCGGCTCACCTAGGACGGGGAAGTCCCTTTCATTCGTTAAGCCGAGGATGCCCCAGGAAGTGGGCGTAACGGCCTGAATTTGCCTACCCCGACCTTGGCATTGCTGCGCCAGACGTAATCGCCCGTCAAGTTGATGTGTTCCTAGCCCAAGGGTGACAGGTATTGCAAAAGCGTGGTGTCTACCGGTTGCCCATGGCCCTTCAATGCAGCGGTGGCCCGGTAACGCTGCTGCTCGAAACTGCGGTCGCGGATTTCGCCCAACCTGGTGAAGAACACTGCCCTGGCCAGCGCGTTACGCGCCTCGCCCTTGTTCAGACCAGCATTGACCCGGCGTCGCAGCTCCACGCTTTGTAGCCTGTCCAGGATGAACAGCGTGCGCTCAATGCGTCCCAGCTCGCGCAGGGCGATGGCCAGGCCGTTCTGCCTTGGGTAGCTCTCGAGCTTTCTGAGCATCAGAGAGGCCGTCACGGTGCCCAGCTTGATGGAAGTGGCCAGCCTCAGGATTTCATCCCAATGGGTACGAATTTGTTTGATCTTCAGTCGCTCATTGCTGAGCATTGGTTTGAGGCCGTCATAAACAGTGCCCCCAGGCGGAAGGAACAATTTGGTTTCGCCAAGGTCACGGATGCGCGGCGCAAACCGGAAACCGACGAAGGGCATCAAGCCAAAGACGTGGTCGGTGAAGCCCGCTGTGTCGGTGTAGTGCTCCTCAATCCGCAAGTCTGACCGTGGTATAGCAAACCGTCCAGCACGCTCTTTCAATGGAAAAAACTGTCATCAGATTAGAGCAGCTTATTAGTAGGTAACAACGATGGAAATGCTGTTTGTCAAACACGTTCTAAGATAACAGAGATGCCTTGTCCAACGCCTATACACATGGTACACAAAGCGAATCTCTTTTGTGAGTAATGGAGTCGATTGATTGCTGTTGTAACTAGACGAGCACCCGATGCTCCAAGTGGATGTCCCAGTGCAATGCCACCACCCCAAGAATTGATTTTCGGGTCATCATTTTTCAGTCCGAGTCCGCGCATGACGGCGAGTGTTTGAGCAGCAAAAGCTTCATTAATCTCGACCACATCCATTTGGGACATTTTCAGACCAGTGAGTGCAAGAACCTTCTCGCTTGCAGGAACCGGGCCGATGCCCATGAAACGCGGCTCTACGCCAGCAACGGCCATGCCAACAATACGAGCTTTTGGGGTTAGTCCATTGTTGATGGCACTTTTCTCATTCGCCACGAGTAGGGCACAAGCTCCATCGTTGATTCCGCTGGCGTTTCCTGCAGTTATCGTTCCTTGACTATGCGTAATCGGGCCAAGAGACGACAAGATTTCTAAACTTGTATGCCTTGGATGCTCATCTGCGTCTACACAAATTGGATTCGCTCCTTTTTGTGGAATTAGAACTGGTGTGATTTCTCGAGCATGATGACCATCGGCTTGAGCTGCAAGCGCACACAGTTGGCTGCGCAAGGCCCAACGATCTTGTTCTTCTCGAGAAATCTTGAATTGAGAAGCGAGGTTTTCAGCAGTCTCAGGCATGGAGTCAATGCCGTATTTGTCTTTCATGTTGTTATTAACGAATCGCCAACCGATTGTTGAATCGGAAAAAGAATTGCTACGTGCAAATGGGGTCTCAGATTTAAGCATCACATACGGGGCCCGTGTCATGCTCTCTATGCCGCCTGCAATGATTAGTTGCGCTTCCCCAGATTTAATAGCGCGTGCAGCTGTGCCTATAGCATCAAGGCCTGAGCCACATAAACGATTGATTGTTACGCCGGCAACGCTAGAAGGAATGCCAGCAAGAAGACTGGCCATACGTGCTACGTTACGGTTATCCTCACCTGCTTGATTAGCACAGCCAAGAATCACATCTGATATCTGTTCCCAATCGATGTTGGGGTTTCTTTGCATCAGTGCGCGGATAGGTATTGCGGCAAGATCATCGGTTCTCACTTTGGCTAATGCGCCACCATAACGCCCAATAGGAGTGCGAATGGCGTCGCAGACGAAGGCTTCAGGCTTCATGGTGAATTTTCGAAAAGAATGGACACATCAGCTGGCACGAAACTGTTGCCGAAGTGCTGTGCAAGCCCCGCAATGTCGTCTTGAAGTTGTTGGCGATCTTGTTGCCGAGCCCAGAAGACAGGGCCCCCTTGCCAACGAGGAAATCCGTAACCATGAACAAATACCACATCAATATCAGAGGCACGTTGTGTAACTCCTTCACGCATAAGCAATGCAGCTTCGTTGACCATGCTCAGTAGTGCGCGGTTTTGGATGTGCTTAAAACTCAACGTTTGCCTTTTGATCCTGCGGCGTTGAGATGCATTCTCAATAATTTGGCGAACGAGTTCACTAGTGTTAGCTTGTTTTTTGCCGTTGGCGTAGTCGTAATAGCCTGCGTTTGTTTTGCGTCCGAAACGTCCGAGTTCGCATAGGGTGTCTAAGATATCAACGTAGCGTTCTTCTTGGTTTCTGCGTTGTGTTTTTCGCATACGCCATGCGATATCTAAGCCCGAGAGATCGGCCACCGTAAATGGCCCCATAGCCATACCAAAGTCAACAAGCGCTGCATCTACTTCTTCCGGCCAAGCGCCGTCTTCCAGCATGAATTCGCATTGTGTGCGATATGCGTTGTAAATTCTATTGCCAATGAATCCGAAACTGTCTTTCGTGACCACAGGATACTTGTTGAGCCGGTTTCCAAAGGCTATGCCAGCATGCAGAACTTCTAGACAAGTTTGTTTTGCATCCACGATCTCCAATAACTTCATTACATTAGCTGGGCTGAAGAAATGAAGCCCTATGACCCGTTTTGGACGCGTGGTGGTTGATGCAATTTTATCGACACTGAGGTAGGAGGTGTTTGTGGCCAGAATTGCATTCGGGTTTGCGAATTTATCGATCTTTTCGAAAACGTTTTGTTTGACAGATATGTCTTCATAGACGGCTTCAATGACTAGGTCTGCTTTAGCGAGTTCTTCCCAATTCAATGAGCACAACAGATGAGATAGACATTTGCTCGCCTCAATGGGTAACAATTTACCAGTCTCGACTTGTTTTTGGTAATGACTGAAGATACGTTCTTCTCCGCTATCTAGAGCTTCCTTGTTTTGCTCTAGCAACATAACGGAAAACTCAGCATCTAGTAGACAAATTGCAATTCCAGTTCCCATCGTCCCAGCGCCAATTACGCATACCGTGTTGATGGGGATGGGGGCAACTTCTTTTGTCTGCGGGGGCTTTTTGCAACTTCTCTCTGCAAAGAACAAATGCCGAAGTGCTTGGGCCTCTTGAGATTTTCTAAGCTCAAGAAAAGCCGAGCTCTCGAGTACGAGCCCCTCTTCGATAGGAAGCTTTGCAGCTGCTTGAATGAGATCAATCGCCATTGCAATAGCAGGACGACATTTACCTAGTTTTTTATATCGGTTGATGGCCTGATCAATAAGGGCAGGATCTTCGTTTGGGACCTGCTCATCACGAACTCTAGATTTATGTTCGATATTTTTCGCGAACAGGGTGGCCGCTTCTAAGACATCTGAATAAACCACCGAATCAACTAATCTAAGATTCTTTGCTTCTTCTGCGGAAAGCCGTTGCGTGCCACAGATTATGTCAATAGAGCGAGAAATACCGATTCTTCGGGGAAGCAGTTGAGTACCACCCGCACCGGGAATGATCCCAAGGGACACCTCTGGTAGACCTATGACAGTATCTACATGTGCGATTCGAGCGTCACATGCCAAAGCCACTTCTAGACCTCCCCCTAGAACGGCGCCTTGGAGGGCGGCAACAATGGGTTTCTTGCAGTTCTCTATAACGCGTACGACATCCAATAAAACAGGCCCGTCGAAGCTCCTTCTGAACTCATGGATATCTGCTCCTGCGATAAATGTGCCATTGGAGCCAACCAAGACCGCTACTTTCGCATTCGATTGTTCGAAATAATTAACTGCAGAAATGAGCCCGCGCCGAACTGAAATAGAGATTGCATTAACCGGCGGGTTGTCTAACGTGATCACGTAGACGTCTTGTTTAACTTGGCCTTGAACGGGCGAGAGAAGCACCATAAATCAGGACTCTTGTGTGTTTTGAGGCAGAGGCGTTTCATTGCCAAAAGAGGCAATGCCCGTGATTGCCCTGCCTAGGATGAGTGCATGAATGTCATGAGTACCTTCATAGGTATTGACCACTTCTAGATTTACCAAGTGACGTGCTACGCCAAACTCGTCGGAGATGCCGTTACCTCCCATCATGTCCCTGGCCATTCGCGCGATGTCCAAGGATTTTCCGCAGCTGTTGCGCTTGAGAATGGAGGTAATTCCTGTAGCAGCTAGACCGTCATCTTTCATTCGGCCTAATCGCAAACATGCTTGCATTCCTAAACTGATCTCAGTCAGCATATCTGCCAATTTCTTTTGTATCAGTTGATTCGCAGCTAATGGGCGACCAAATTGTTTGCGGTCTAAGACGTACTGACGTGATCTATTAAAACAATCTTCTGCCGCGCCTAACGCTCCCCAAGCAATGCCATAGCGGGCGCTATTCAAGCAAGTAAAGGGGCCTTTAAGGCCGCGCACCTCCGGAAACATGTTTTCTTCTGGAACGAATACATCGTTCATCACGATCTCTCCGGTGATTGATGTTCGTAGGCCAACTTTGCCATGTATGGCGGGCGCACTTAAACCTTCCCATCCTTTCTCCAAGATAAAGCCACGAATAGCACCGTCGTCAGTTTTAGCCCAAACAACAAATACATCGGCAATTGGACTATTTGTGATCCACATTTTGTTGCCCTTGAGCATGTAGCCGCCATCTACTTTTTTTGCTCTGCTAGCCATGCTCGAGGGATCAGAGCCATGATCCGGCTCCGTGAGTCCGAAGCACCCAATCCATTCGCCTTTAGCAAGTCTTGGCAAGTATTTTTGACGTTGGGTTTCGGTGCCGAATTCGTAAATTGGGACCATAACTAATGAAGATTGCACGCTCATCATCGAGCGGTAACCGCTGTCTACCCGTTCGACTTCGCGAGCGATGAGGCCATACGCAACATAGTTCAGACCAGGCCCGCCATATTCGGTGGGGATGGTTGGTCCAAGCAGGCCCAACTCACCCATTTCCCGAAAGATTTCTACATCGGTTTGTTCGTGCCGAAATGAGTTGAGGACACGTGGAGCTAATTTGTCTTGACAGTAAGCAAAAGCGGCATCGCGCACCATGCGTTCATCTTCGCTTAGTTGTTGATCCAACAAGAATGGGTCGTTCCAGTGAAAGGTGGGGGTGGGCATCTTGGACTCCTTTGAGTGTTGATCATCAAACACATTATTTTCACTAAGGTATTAACATAGTGGTGTTAAAAGAATTATATGGGGTTACATTATGGCCATGAAGAAACTTTGGGATATCTCTCCGCCGGTGACCGAGTTCAGTCCCGTTTTCCCGGGTGACACAGCGTATGAGCAGGGCTGGGTTGCTCAAATTGGGAACTCCTGCCCAGTAAATGTTTGTCGACTAACGTTCTCACCTCACATTGGTGCACACGCAGATGCGCCACTGCATTACGACGTTGATGGAAAAACAGCAGGCGAATTAGCACTCATGCCTTTTCTAGGCAGATGTAGCGTGATTGATGCCAGAAATGCAGGTGCTTTGATTCAACCCACGGACTTAGAGCATGCATTTGAAAATCTCGCTCCCCGTGTTCTTGTCAGGGGATATGAAAAATTCCCACTGAATGAGTTTGATCCGAAGAGTAAAGCGTTTGCACCGCAGACGCTAATTGCCCTTGCGAGCTTGGGCGTGTGTTTGATTGGAACAGACAGCGCAAGCGTAGATCCAAGCGATAGCAAAGACCTACCTAGTCATGAAATTTTGCGTTTGAAAGGTATGCGAGTGCTAGAGAACTTGTACTTGGATGAGGTCCCAGAGGGGGAGTATGAATTGATTGCATTACCGCTGAAGTTGATGACAGCAGATGCAAGTCCTGTAAGAGCTGTATTGCGTGAACTGTGAATTTAAGAGGAGTTTTATGAAGCCGCTAAGTTACGAAGACTGCCAAGCAATGGATAAACAAGATCCATTGTGTGTGTTGAAGGATATGTATCAGTTGCCTCAAGGCCTAGTTTATTTAGATGGGAATTCTTTGGGAGCATTACCAAAGACGGTACAGAGCAGAGTCACTCAGGCCATTCAGCATGAATGGGGGAATGAGCTCATTCGCAGCTGGAATAGTTCGGGTTGGTTTGAGCTTCCAAGAAGAGTCGGTGACAAGATTGCGCAATTGATTGGTGCACATCCTGGAGAGGTTGTTGCAACCGACACAACTTCAATTAATTTATTCAAAGTGTTGGCTGCTGCGCTGAGCATTGCTGCGTCGGATTCCCCGACAAAACAGAAAATCGTCAGCGAACGAAGTAACTTCCCGACTGACTTGTACATCGCGCAAGCAATATGCAAAGAACGAGGATACGAGCTCGTACTCTTTGATCTGCAAGAACAAGCGCTTGATTCTGTGCTTTTGGAAGATGTTGCCGTGTTGATGCTCACGCATGTCAACTACAGAACCGGGGCGATGCACGACATGCGAGAGGTGAGTGAGTTAGCCCACAACCGAGGAATATTGACAATTTGGGATTTGGCACATAGTGCGGGGGCTGTTCCAGTTGATCTCCATTCAGATAAGGCAGACTTTGCGGTTGGGTGTGGCTACAAATATCTCAATGGAGGTCCAGGAGCCCCGGCATTTGTTTGGGCACATCCCAAACATGTGGGTAGATTCTGGCAGCCGCTTGCTGGATGGTGGGGTCATGAAAGACCTTTCGACTTCTCCCCTGACTACATACCTTCACCCAGCATTAGCCGATTCCAATGTGGAACCCAACCGATCTTAAGTTTGGTTGCATTGGAGTGTGGAGTCGATGGTTTTCTAGCTTCTCAGGAACTGGGGGGGATGCATGCACTACGGGAAAAATCACTCGTTTTGACGGAGTTATTTATGCGTTTGGTGGACGAACGCTTATCACCATACGGTATCTCGATCGTGACACCTCGCAAGCCTGAAGAAAGGGGGTCTCAGGTCAGCCTTATTGCCAAAGAAGGGGCCTACGAAATTGTTCAGGCTCTTATTGCTCGAGGTGTTTTAGGAGATTACCGAGCTGGTGATGGTGGGAAGTACCCCGATATTTTGCGATTTGGATTTACGCCTCTTTACCTTGGTTTCTCAGACGTATGGAAAGCTGTAGATCATCTTCACAAAGTGATGCAAACCGAAGAGTGGCGCGATCCTCGATTTGCACATAAGAACGCAGTAACTTAACTTTAAACTCAAGGAGACTAACCATGACAGGATGCCCAATGCACGCAACTTCTAATGGAGAGCGCATCGTTTTAGAAGAGGCCGCCCAATTAGATTTCAGTGGGAAGATGAGCTACGGGGACTATCTCCAGCTGGACAAAGTGTTGTCCGCGCAAAACCCGCAATCCGAAGAACACGATGAGATGCTTTTTATCGTGATGCATCAAGTGAGTGAGCTCTGGATGAAGTTACTGCTTGCTGAACTTCGTGAGGCAATAAGTGATGTACGTAATGAGAACTTATCGCCAGCATTTAAAAAACTTGCTCGCGTTTCTAGGATCATGGAGCAACTTGTTCATGCTTGGGACGTGTTGAGCACGATGACTCCCTCGGAGTACACAGCGTTTCGTCCACATTTGATTCAATCGAGTGGATTTCAAAGTTGGCAATACCGATGCATTGAGTTTAGTTTGGGCAACAAGAATGCAGCCATGTTGCAGCCTCATGCCCATAAAGAGAACCTACTTGATTGGGTGACTCAAGCTTATGAAGCCCCGTCTCTGTATGACGAGAGTTTGCGCTTAATGGCTAGGCAAGGGTTACATATTCCAGAGACACACCTGAATCGTGACTGGCGTGGTGCATACAGTCGAAATGAAGAAGTGGAACAAGCGTGGCTTGTTGTTTATAAGGACCCAACAAAATACTGGGCGCTGTACCAGTTAGGTGAGAAGTTGGTAGATGTTGAAGATGCTTTTCGTTTGTGGCGATTCCGTCATGTGACCACTGTAGAGCGAGTGATTGGATTTAAGCGGGGAACTGGCGGAACTGGTGGAATCAGTTACTTGCGAAAAATGTTAGATGTTGTTTTGTTCCCAGAAGTCTGGTCTGTACGAACACATCTGTAATAGCAGAGCAAGGTTAGCCAATCAGAAGGGGTGCTCAATGTGTTCTCTGACCTAAATAAACTATGACTTCGTATGTTTTCTGACACAAATCCACACGTGCATATTGGAGGCCATGGTGAGACATGGTGACAAAAGAAGGATTACATCTGATGATGGAAGCATTTATGAATTAGAAGTGTTATGTCTGCCAAGTCTAGGTACGGTTAACGTATTGGTCATTAACGAAAAGATGCAAACCGTTGCCAAGTCCATTCTGCCAATGGCCCAGAGTTTGGCCAAGTCTAGGGCGAATAGAGTCTTGTTTTACAAGACGACCGATCGGTATCTTGAAACACGTGGAGAGCAAACTTTTTTACAAGCCGAGGAAGCCTCGCGTGAGGCAAACGAATATGCAGAAACACTTCAATTGGTAGCGGAGGGTATTTCAGTGCATGGACCCCGAATGGTCACATTGAGTATCTGGCTAAAGATCATGACTGCTTTTCATCAGACAGCGATCTTTTGTGTTGATAGTTAGAGGACAAGAGATGGGCCTGAATAATATCTACTCCCTTTATTAAGAAACATGTCACGCAAGAAGATCCCCCGTCGACGCTCACCAAGTGCGAATCCACTGGCTATGTATACAGCCTTATCAAGTTCTCGTCGGTTTGAACCGAGTGAGAAAGTCGACGTGATCTTGCCTTTGAGAATGGCATATGAGGCAATTACAGGCGGGGCTTATTCGGATGACGATGTATTTAATCTTTACACTGCCGCATGTTTAGGTCTGAAGCTCATTCACGCTAATGACCCATTGCATCAGGTTTGTCTGAATGCACGTGAAAGTCTTGTTGCTAGGTATGAGCATTTAATGCAAGGTGGTGTCTTCGTTAATTTAGAAGTGGAGCAAGAGATGGAGCTTCTCACCGTTGTTGAGATTTACGAGGCTGTGGTTGAACAAAGTACCCCTGCAAGACTCTTGTCATTAATAGAGGGCATCAAAATGCATCGCATTGAAGTTCAGCAGTGATTTCCACAATAAATGTAACGACCTGAGTTCACGGAGTGCGATGCTTGCCGCGTTTCGTGTTGGCCTTGCGTGAACCAGCAGACATGCTAATGAACCATAAGGACCGCCACTGGTCGCATAAAAATCACGATGAAACTCAAAGCAGGCGTTCTGAACTATAAGGTTAACTCGACTAGGTTATCGAATATAGCGAAGTCCACAACGAACGACAAACACATGATTGCATCTGTCGTTCGAGAATATGTGATGTAAATTAGAAGCGAGTGCCGATTGAAAAGCTTACAGCTTTGGAAGTAACGCCATTCTTGTGATAGTAATTCATATAGTCGACTTGACCATATAAGCTATCAGTAAATTTGGTTTGGACACCTAAGCCATAACTTGTGTCAGAACCAGAAGCTGTTTCTGATAGGTCTCCTGATGTCGCTTTGAGTGTGCTCTTGAACCAACCAATACGGCCAAACAGTTCTGTATCTTTTGCAATTTCTACCTTAGGTTTAAGGAAGACGCCATACCCACTGCTTGAGATGTTTGAATCTTGTTGGTTATCTTTTGACACTGTGGCTGCGTACATTGCTTCGACAGAAAGGTTCTCATGAATGTCCTTGCCCACGGTAAAACGTGCAAGTTTTGGCTTGTACTTCGAGTTCTCATCGCTCACTGATAGTGGTGTGTACCCTACCTGAGCATAATAGGCTGAGTCCTTTGTGTATGAATCAGCAATGGCTGTGCTAGCTGCGCATAATGAAAAAAGAGCGATGAGTGTGAATCTTGAATGTTTCATTTTGGTTCCTTAAATTAGTACCTAAACGCACAGTGCGATTTAATACTACCTCTATAGTACTACATAAATGGCGAGTTGAAACCCTACACATAACAAATCAGATAGAGGCACGCTCCTTTTGGGACACATCAAATAAAGTCAGAAAATACCGTATTTACGAGGTTTTTGAGATATTCCATCTTAAGAACCCGCATGAAGGGGGGGCTGCGCCGACGATTTTTCTCAGAGACAACTGATTCCTCACAGGTTTTCAGCTTACAACCTAAAACCGTGATGGACGAAAGCAGCATGCGCACCTATCTCCGCGTTTGATAACACCGAAAGTGTCGCAACTGCCTCTTATCCCCGCCGTCATCGGACAGTCTTGATTTCTCATCAGCAAAAACAGTCACAGCGACAACACACCTGCAAGCAGTCAGAAGAAGGCGAATGATGGGCGTACTTGTGAAGCGGCCGCCACAAGACCGCCAATAGCTTGGGGATTGACGCGCGCATCTCTGACCCCTTCTAGAGAATAATTTATTAGTTCTAGTTTTGTTGAATTATGGAATTTATCTATTTCAACATAGCGTAACTCTGCCATACTTAGTTTACGTAAATGATTACCAGATGCAAGGCAATGAGAACAATTGAACTAATTCGAAGTAATGCGAGCAGGGCGTTCGTCAGCCTTCTCTGCGGGGCGCTCATTTCTCTCCAGGCGCCTGATCGGCAAAGCACGCTGGTTTGCTGGCATGAGCGCACGAAGGTGAACAAGTTGATTATTCACATCTCCCGAGCCACGGGCTGGCCATCGGCAGTAGTGGCAGTGAAGCTAATTGTTTCGTTGAGCATTTTCTTTGTTGCGTGGGTTTGGAGGCGGTTCGTTAGCGTGGATGGCCCCGTGGGGGTCATACTGGTTGTGATGTGTTTTGTATACACAACAACTGTTATTAACAACTACGCGGTATGAGCATGAAGTCCGCGCAATCCGCTCGCCCTATCCGTCGCGCCATTGGCGCTTTGTTGACAGACATGTCTGAGCTTAACAGCGAGAGAGCACAGCCGATCACTACAAACGAATTCAGCGATTACGCCAAGGCTTGCGAGCTGCAACGAATCTTTGTTCGAGAGTACGCCAGTGGGTTCGCACTGTTTGTCGAACACAAGGCAAACAGGAAACTCTATGTGCTTAGCAGGCCCAACAACCAGATACGCAATTGGGTCAGCCTAAATTCACTACTCACATTCCTTTATCGCCATGAGTCACCTATCGTGGAATTCATGGTTCGCCTCAACAAGCCCAGACCCAAAGAAAATCATTAAGCATGACCTTCAATCAGAAATCAGCGTTTGCATTGCTCTCGGTCGCTGCAAGCTTTGCAGCGCAACGTGAGTTTTACAATGTTTCAAAGAATGATTGAGCGGTCTGCTTGTCGATATCTCAGAAATGCCAGCCATAACAGTATTTTCCAATTCAGGTACCCTCGTATGCATCGATGAAGTATCTGATGATCCGACTCAACCCACATGCTTAAAATTTGCAGGTAAAGTGTGCCACCCTGTTAGTTGTGCACTTGTGTGAATATCCAGTCGGTGAATCTTTGTATGTCTGGTTGCTTTGTCTCGTAGCTCTACAAAAGAGCCTGTTGCTAAATTCTCTGGAAAAACAGCAAGGCAGCGTTTCTGCCCCTTCGTAGAAGCATACAAGATCCCCTCGAACCCCGCAGCCCTCACCAACTCAGCAATGATGTGGCTTTGCGCTGGCAGACCAAATTGAATTGGCAAAACGCGCCAATTTGTCTTGATGATCGTGTCATAAAGTTGCTGTCCTGTATTGATCATGAGGAGTACCTTGTTTGAAATCTTCAATCGTTTCATGCAGGCTTTTGCCTCCTCAGGCATTTTGATTTTTCCTAACAATTTTGCGATGCCGTTCAGAGAGCTTGGGCTTGTCATGTCAAACACATTCTTGATCTCGCCCTTGAGATACAGGGTTGCATGACTAGCAACTTGCCCCAATGAGAGCTCGTTTGCGCTAAGTCCATCAACAACCCCATCATGCTCTAACTGAAATTTCTCTCTAAATGCGGTCGCGAAGTCTTGGGCTAAGTACAGCACTGGCCAAGGATTCAAAGTGTTGGCATCTAAGTCTGCCCCAGCATTGAATCTCCCTCCGTACTCATGCAAACTGCCCGCACAAGAAAGTGGTTCATCGCTGTATTGGTAGGTCACCACCCTTAGCCAGTCGTTGATGAGCTGTGTTTTCGCTGGTTGCATTTGCAAAGCCGATATGAGATCTGCCCTGAGCTGTCTTCTTGCTGGTTCAAGGGCAAAAAATAACAACCCTTGAAGCTGATCCAGATCTTCTGACGCACTTTGCCAAGTCGATAGGTTTTCTTGCGTAAACCGATCCAGCTCCAAAATTCCCCGGTTTGGACTAACGCCTTTTTGCGTTTTTGGCGCAGGAATTATCTTTTTGGGCAAACGAGTAGCCCTCAGTTATTGACTTGTGTTGCCCGAAGCTACGGCAGCTTCAGGGCCTTGAGGCTCAATAGCTGCTCGCTGGGAAAGCATCGCATTAATGATGAATTTTCTTAACCGCTCATAGCGCCCGAGTCTGATCATGTCTCGAGGAGAGATGTCACCCAGCAACGGATTTCTGGCCCTAAACCACGCAGCTGTTTTTTCTGGGTTGCCATCGAACACAGCGGCCACCATATTTGCGGTCGCAGCAATTTCTTCGAGTCGCTCACGCACGGCCTCAGGGATGTGCTGGTCATATCTAACTGACCTAACCGACACCGAGGCAAGACGCGAGACATCTTCCTTTTTGAGCCCGAGCATGTTGGGAACAGCCTTGGCATCAAATGAGTCGCCAATGCCAAAGTTCAGGTAGTCAATTTTAGGGACTGTATCGAAGAGGCCGTAGCCTTGGCTAGATAGCGCTCTGGAAATGGGCGTTTGCATAGGGGGAGTCTCAATAAAGCATGTTTCAAACACTCTTGAACCACATCTTGACCACATCTTATTACATTCCTTGCACCGTTGCGGACCATTTCTCGATAGCCCTACATTTGCACGGTTTTGACCACTCAGCGAATTGTAGGATTCCATAGTTAGTGTCACTTGCTGATTAATAAAGTCAGCAACTTAGCCAATAACTACTGAATATGAATTTCACAGAGTTACAAAATAAACTTCAATTTCCTACTTTCAGCTCTTAGTAAATGTCATCAACTAGCAGCGAATGCAGTCGGTCGGGGCCATGCCGTAACCACACGGTTTCTATTTAGCAGCAGTAATCCAAATACCCGAGGCGGGTGATGCACATGTCAAAGCACCGTTTCATTACGCAGCGTTTGGTGTCTATTGGATGTTCTGGGAGATCGTGACCGGTCACAGTCTCCAGAAATTTCCAATGGGGCGCATACACTGAGGTTTTTCCCCGTAAGTGGCAGCCTTACGAATTCTTCTGCCCCATAAATAGGTACCTTTGCCAATGAACTTTGCGCGCGGCTCAAAAATATACATTTTGAAAATCAAAAATAGTATCTTTGTGAAAGATTATTGAAAAATGTCACACTTGGCGAGCTGCCAACAGGGAAGGGCGTATTGTTCGCGTCAAAATTCCGGCTTTGAATGAGTTGGAGAGAACTTTGAACCACGTGACCGTTGCCGACTTACGCGAATTCGCAGTTGCGAATGCGATTGTCAGCGGTCAGATCCGTCAAACCGATGATGGGTTTATTCTTACTTTTGAGTTGTCTTGGCGCAAAGACAACACCTTGTACACAACAAGGCACAACAGACCGCGCACCTGGAAGTCATTGGACAAGCTAATGGCCTTTCTCCAAAAAGAGAAGATCAATCACTTCATCAAAAGCTTTGAGCTACTTTAAGCTGCCGCTTTTTATTTTTCGTACACATTTCCTAGCTCGTGATTAGCCGCTGATGGTCACAGGTCAAGTTGCGCCTGTAATTTCTGATGGGCTGCCTACGGCTTGTCTAGTAATCGTTCAGACTTTTTGTGGCCTTGCTTGAAAGGCTTGATGCTTCAACGCTTTTGCCAGTTCCCCACATTTCGTAGAGTAGGTCAAAGACCGCGACAGCCGCAGGTAAAACACCCCAGACAACAGCCTCTTGAGCATGTGCATTTTGCTCGTGCCATCGCATAGCCTGCATTAAATATGACTCTGAAATCTTCATAAATACAACCCTGACGGGAATTACGTGCCTTTTTTGTATACTTTTAATTTACATCATAAAATGTACGATATATAGTATTTCATACGTCATAATAGTCAACATAGGCATAGATAATAATAAAAACTCACCCAAATGGGTTAAATAATGGAGATGCGGCAACGAGTGCCCCGAAAATCCATTTTTTGACTCAACTGGAGACGAAATTGCTGAAAGTGACTGAGGCGCAGCTACGTAAATACGCAGCGGCATCCACCATCAAACAAGAAACCATTCTTAGTACTGACGAAGGATTTGTTTTGACATTCACCTTGTCGTGGAAGCCCGGCGTGTTCACGCTGTTCACGGTCAGAAGTGGCCGACCACGGACCTTTAAGTCGGTGGATCGGATGCTGAAGTACTTGGAAAAACAAAACTTACTTTTAGACGAAATCACTCTCAAGCTGATGCCGACAACTCCCGTAACCCAACCATCTAAAACCTAAAGGACCGAGCCATGAAAGAAGCTTCGAAGACATTTACTAAATCGACAATTTTTGCCATTGCTATCCCATTGATGGCTTTGCTTTTCACTGATGCTGCTATCGCGCAAGTTGCAACTTCAGCAGCCTCGAAAGTGAACCAAACCCTAAATGGATTTCTCTATGTGGTCATGAGTGTTGGCATTGCCCTGTTCACTGCCGCGCTGGTCTTGATTGGTTACAAATTTGCATTCGTTGAAGGCACGAAATTTAGCGACCTCAAGGGTGTGTTGATTGGCGGCGTGTTGTTCGGCGCAGCTGGAGCTATTGCTGGCTTCTTAGTTACAGGCGCTTAACAGGTAAGCGGCATGGAAGAACACACGATTTTCAAAGGTGCCACGCGCCCTCCGCTTCTGATGGGGGTGCCAATGATCCCTCTCATTCTGCTTGGCTTGAGTTGCCTCTTGCCAATTGGAATTTTGATCATCGTGTTCCAAATATTCATTTGGCCGCTTGTCCTTACCGTCATCTTTTTTGCTCTGTTTTTCTACATGCGACATGTCACAAAAAAAGACCCATGGTTGCTAGAGGCAAAAAGAAAAAGACTGATGTTGCGTCGCCGCAAAGGTGATGTCGCTCGGTGGGGAGGGGTGAGCTACGGCCCAACGAAGATGACCCGTAAAAAATAACTGTGCGAACTATCCAAGAAATTCAACAGGCTATGGTCAGCTCCCGCGCAGTCGCAGAGCATGTACCTTACTCCTCTGCTGTATCAGACAGCGTGATCAAGCTTAAAGATGGCAATGGGTACTTGGCCACGTTTGAGATTGAAGGTGTCGACTTTGAAACATGCGGGCCAGAGCAAATAGAGATTTATAAAAATCAACTTCATCAGGTGCTCATCGCTTTTGGCGGCGGTCAGTACGCGCTCTGGACACACAAGATTCGTCACCGAATCACTGAGACACAAAAAGCTCAGTTTGACAACCAATTTTGCTTAGAGGTTGCTAACGCGTACCAGGAAAAATTGGCTAAGACGGTAATGATGCGCACCGCGCTGTTTATGACGGTTATTTATAGACCGTTCGAGCAGTCTGCATTAAAAGGCCTCGGCCTTGGCTCGCTGGATGCGTTCATTGCATTTGAAAATGAATGTGTTGAACAAATCAATCAAGCTTGCGAACAGATTAAGTCAACCCTTAAAAAATACAAACCACGCCTGCTAGGTGAGTACGAACGTGATGGCGTTCAGTATTCAGAACTGCAGGCGTTTTTAGCTTTTTTGGTGAACGGTGAATGGCAAGAAATTCCAAGTTCACGTGTTCGGCTTGATGAGTACCTTTGCACCACTCGAAAAACATTTGGTGACACCAGCGGCGTGATCCAAATCACAGGGCAAGAAGGTAAGCGCTATGCGTCAGCAATTGAGCTGGCCAATTATGCAGACAGGGCGGGGGCATTAGCGCTAAGCCAACTTCTGTACGCAGACCAAGAGTTTGTTGAAACGCAGGCGTTTTCAATCATGAACGATGCTGATGCAATCAAGTGGTATAGGACACAGCGCGGCCAAATGTTTGCAGGAAATCAGGCGAGTGCTGACGAGTTACGTCAGTTTGATCAGGTTGTCGAATCCTTGCGAAAGAATGAACTTGTTGCGGGCCAGTACCACTACAGCATGACGGTTTTTTCTAACACCCCAGACAAGATCAGAAAAGATCAAAGTGAAATTCTTACCATGCTTGGTCAAGCTGGTTTTAAAGGGTCCGTTCAAACTGACGTGCCTGAGTCTTCATGGTTTTTTCAACTGCCGGGCAATTGGCGACACATGACACGCAAAGCTACCTTAACGAGCTGGAACTTTGCATGTCTTTCACCGTTTCACAGCTTTATGGCTGGCAAAAAATCGGGTAACCCATGGGGCGAGGCGCTTTGTATCTTTGATAGCCCGTCTGGACAGCCGTTTCACTTTAACTTCCACTGCTCCCCAGAAGACCACGACAGCACGGACGCAAAACTACCGGGCAACACCACGATATTTGGAGCAACAGGCGTTGGTAAAACAACGCTTGAGCTTTTCTTGGCTTGTATGTTGAACAAATACAAAACCAAGATCGTTTTCTTGGATATGGATCGCGGAGCTGAAATTGCGCTTCGCGCAATGGGAGCAACGTATAAGTCATTTGAACGAGGCGTTCCAACTGGCATTAACCCATTCCAGTGGGCGGACACACAACATAGTCGCGATTTCTGTCGCAAGCTTGTGACTCAAATTCTCACGCAGTGCAAAGAGCAGCTAACAGCCGAAGAGGAGGTGTTGGTTTCTACTGCGATTGAGCGTGTATTTGGTATGAGCCATCCGATGCGCCGTCTCGCGCTGGTCGCGCAGCAACTCCCACCAACAGAGTTGCACGGCCGCAGTTCACTTCAAGCGAAATTGCGCCGATGGGTAAATGACGGGGATTTGGCTTGGGTGCTAGACAACCCCCAAGACACATTGAAGTTGGACTCGAATACCAAATTCGGATTTGACTACTCTACTTTCATTGATGACAAAGAAATTTGCCCGCCGTTCGTCATGTGCCTACTGCACATCAGTGAAACATTGATTGATGGGACCCCGTTCGCATTGTTCATGGAAGAGTTCTGGAAGCCATTGCAGAACCCCGCCTTCTCTGAGTTTGTACGTGACAAGCTAAAGACCATTCGTAAGCGGTCCGGCTTCGTATGTTTGACCACCCAACAGCCAGATGACGTCCTCGATCACGAACTAGCTAAGACGGCCGTTCAGCAATCGGTTACGGGCATTTACTTGCCTAACCCCAACGCGATCAAGAAGGACTATGTCGAGGGCTTCAAAGTAACGCCACAAGAGTTCGACATTATTCGCTCCCTGCCTGCTGCATCCCGTGCATTTCTAGTGAAGCAAGACGGCAAAAGTGCGGTGGTGCGATTTGATCTTGGCGGACTTGACGACGTGATCACGATCTTGAGTGGTAGCCAAGACAACATTGAATTGTTAGACGAAATTCGTAGATCTGTCGGTGATGCGCCAGAAGCATGGGTTCCTCTGTTGATTGAAAAAGTGAATGAACGCCGGGATGCTCGTAGAACGGAGAGGGCATCAACATGAGAATTGCCACATTTTTAGAGACTCAGCTCGATGAAATGCTGCGAATTTATGTCAACGGAACAAGTGCTGCGGTCTCGACCTATGCAGGAGGCATCGCAGCTGTAGGGCTCTCAATTTATTTCATATACATGAGCTACGCATCAGCACGTGGTGATCTAACAGAACCACTATCAAAAATTTCGAAAGATCTCCTAAAGATTGCGCTTGTTTTAACAGTCGCCCTCGGCGGTGGCGCATATCAGCAATATGTCATCTCTTTTGCGAATGGCATCACCAGCGACTTGACCTCGACGGTTACTGGCGGGGCAGCAAGGACGGTGGGCGGTGCAATTGATTATGCGAATTCAGGGTGTGTTGTTTTGCCCCCGAAGGTCGAATGTGTTTCATACGACAGTGTATTTTTAGATTTAGCGTTAGCAAAACGGAACTGGTATGGCATCCCAGACCCGCTTTATACGTTTGCTTTTTTGATCGTTCTTATCGCACAACTGCTCATTTCTGCACTTTGTGTGCTGCCAATGATTCTTTCAAAAGTCGGGCTGGCCTTAATGCTTGGGATGGGGCCAATCTTTGTCTTAATGGCGCTATTTCCAGTAACGACTAAATATTTTGAGGGGTGGGTGTCAGCGCTGATTGGTTTCGTTTTAACTCAAGTTTTGGTGTCTGCTATTTGCAGCGTAGTCCCATCGATTTTTCATGGCCTGATCGAGAGGGCGGTCAACGGTGGAGCGGTAGGCGACTTAACCGTTCTTTCTGATGCGCTGGGAATTCTTATTGCCGCCATTGGATTGGGGTTCAGCGCCCTGCATGCATCCCAGAAAGGCGCACAACTTGCAGGTGGCGGCATGGCCATGGATTCAAAGGGTTTAGGCGGCATGGTGACGCAGGCAGTTATGAACCGACTAATTCAAGGTCGCATAGGCGGCGACTCTTCCTCTAGCAGACAAGCGCCTTCCGGTGGCGAGAACTCGGCTTCGTCAGGACCAAGCAAAGCTTACTCAGCAGGGCAGGCAGTCGGCCGAGCGCCATACACAACCGGCAAAGCAGTTGGAAATATTTTGAACGCACTTGATAAAAGAAGGGGGGGATAAAGATGGAACTTAAACGAATTATTTGTTCATCGCTTTTGGTGGCGTCGATGGCTTCATTTGGTCAGGGCATACCCGTGTATGACAACGCATCTGTGTTGACCGCTATCCAGCAGTTACTTGCTTGGGAAAAGCAGTATCAACAGATGTACCAGCAGTACATGGGCCAACTCCAGCAGATACAGAACCAGCAGCAGCAAATTGCAAACATGAGTGGAACTCGAATGTTGGGCATGGCTAACAACGCCATCACTAGTCCAATTCTTAGCGGGGATATTCAACAGCAACTAAATCAAGCTAAATCAAAGCAGGCGCTTATTGACACGACAGGTCAGCAGTTACGAAACCTGATGCAAGCGAGTCAGGCTCGTACATCCCAAATTCAAGGGCTGATGGGCGCAATCAACCAGACCAACGACACCAAAGGTATTTCAGAACTGACCGCAAGGATTCAGGCCGAGCAGGTTATGACGGCCAATGAAGGCAAAGAGGCGCAGCTTCTCTATCAGTTAAAAATTTTGCAGCATGAGCAGCGCGACGAAGACTTGAAGGAAGAGAGCCGTAAGGTGCTACGACGTACGAAAAGTGCGTTTGATCAGTAATTGATCAACTATCAAATCATTAAGCAAAATTCGTATGAGCACAGATCAATTGACTAAAACCCCCGGCTTGACATTTGAAGCGGTCATTGCCCATCGTGCTTACAAAAGTGAACGCCGAGCATGGCTGGTGGCAGGCGTTGCATCGACCATAGCGGTAATCGCAGTTACTGCCGTCGCTGTCATGGTCCCTTTGAAGCAAGTAGTTCCACATTTGGTTTACGTGGACAAGGAAACAGGCGCAACACAAGTTGTTAGCGTCGTTGATAGCCGTTCGGTCAGCAATGACGACATCAATGCACGTTACTGGTTGGCCCGCTATGTGAAGGCTCGCGAAAGCTATCTCTATAAGCTTTTGCAAGAGGATTACGACCTCACCATGGCGCTCAGTTCGCCAACTGTAGGTGGTGATTACTCTTCTATCTACGAAGGCCCAAATAACAAATCAACGCGCTTAGTTGATGCTGTAGAAGAGCGAATTCACATCATCAGTGCCGAACCAACACCAGGTGTTTCAGGTCGCGGCACCGTGCGGTTCGAAAAGACAACGTGGCGCGTTGGTCTTCGTCAATCAGAGAAGACGGAGACATATCAAGCTGACATTGCCTTTGAATGGAAACCAATTACTGGTTGGAATGTAAATGACCTACTCAAGAACCCATTGGGTTTTGCGGTCACCGCATATCGTGCAACACCTGAGATGTCAGCAGCACGATGAAACGCGTCGCCATATTTTCGCTATCGTTGCTCGCCCTTGTTGGGCGAGCGGATTTGGTGCCTGTTAAAGGGCAATCAGATTTGAGAGTCCGCTATGCAGATTACAAGTCAGACGATGTCGTTGTAGTGGCAGTTGCCTTGGGCGTAATGACACGGGTGATTTTGAATCCCGACGAAACCATCGTGAAGGCAGAACCTGGCTTTCCGAGTAATTGCGAGAGAGCTGGTGACGAATGGTGCATCAAGGCGGAGCCGGGCACAAATCAAATTTGGGTTAACCCACGCACCCGCGCAACTAAAAATAATTTGGAAATCAGTACGACCAAGCGAGATTACAGCCTCAAATTCGTGGTGATGCCGGGCCAAGAAAACGCACCTACTGTTTACTACCGAGTGATCTTCAGATATGCCTTGCCACCCGTTCCAATGAAAGTGGCAGCGAAAGGCGCACCAGAAATGCCTGCGGCAGAAGAGGCTGTGCCTGATGTCCAGTCGCAGGAGTTCTCGGAGCCAATTGTCCGTAATGCAAATTACTCAAAGCAGACAGCAGCAGATTCCGATGAAATTGCTCCAAGCGTAGTCTTTGATGACGGGCGCTTCACGTATTTCCGCTATCCCAAGAATCGCGAAATTCCCGCAATTTTTGCAATCGGACCTGCTGGCGAAGAAATACGTGTGAACACTCATTCAGCACGCTTGAGTGCAGACCCAGAGAATCCAAAAGCACGCGTAACGAATGACTACTTGGTTGTTCAGCGCTTATCCAAAAAGTTCATTCTTAGACTCGGGACGGCTGTGGTGAACATCATCAACGAAGAGTTTGATGCCAGTGGCATCGAAACATGGAACGGCACGACGACACCTAACTTAGTTCGTAAGCACAAGGTGGTGGAGCCTAAATGAATGAAATAGACCACTTGGTTGAAGGTCCCAACCCAGACATCAATTCGATTGGCATACAGCCGCGAAAAGTGTCTTGGAAGGTAATTGGCTTCGCCATTTTTTGTATTGTGTTATTCGTTGTAGCAGTAGTTTTTGCTCTTCGAATGATTGGCCATAAAGCAGTTTCATTGGTTGAGCCGCAGAAAAAAGAGGTTGTGGCACCACCTCCGCCCAAAGGTGCGGCCAGTTTCGCCGCAGAGCCATTTACAGCTCAAAGTGCTGATGTTGGACCTCAAAGCGGCACATCTACATCAAATGGGAAGAAGTGCGAAGACTCGGTGTTGATCGACAAAAACACAGGAAGACCCGTTAAGGACGCTAACGGCACATCAATTATGGTGAATTGCCGAGGTGTTGTGATTGGAGCGAAGATTCCAGCCCCTCAGAACACAGGCAACGCAGCACAACCAGAATCCGAAAATGGTCAAACAAAGCCACTTGATCGTTATAGCGGGGACATTTCCCTTTTTAGCGGCTCTTCAAATGGTCCGGCCCAAGGCATGGGGGTCAAAGGTTTAGGTGGATACGGTTTGCCCGGTGGCTTTCCTGCACCTCCAACTGATTCCACCAAAACCATCATGGACCAGCTGCAACGTCTACAAAACCCATCGCAAGCGAACGGGGCGACTTTGCAAGGAGGCGGACAACAGCAAGGTGCGTCTGCAAATGCACAGGGGCCCGTAGGCAACAATCTCAGCGGGGCGAATACTCCAAAAGCTATAGCCGCTAAGACGATTGATGAAAACCGCGTCATTTCTAAGGGCGCTCAAATTGATTGTGCGTTGACAACTCGCGTGGTCACAGATATCAGCGGATTCGCCTCATGCATCGTCACTTCGAACGTGTATTCAGCGAACGGTCGAACTTTGCTGATTGAGCGCATGAGCGAAGTGCAAGGCGAATACGGAGCCTCTGGCCAGCCCGGTCAACGCCGTGTTTTTGTTCTTTGGACACGTATTCGGATGCCCGGGGGCGTCACCATTGACTTGAACAGCCCCTCAACAGACTCATTGGGTGCAGCAGGCATGGACGGCCTCATTGATAACCGTTGGTGGGAGCGTATTGGGTCCGCGTACATGCTGTCTTTTTACAAAGACATCATGGCGTACGAGATTGCCAAGAACACGAACACCAACACTTCTGGTGGTGCCACTGTCCTTCAAAACACCACCCAAACTTCATCAAGCTTGGCAGAGAAAGTGCTGGCTCAGTCAATCAACATCAAACCCACTCTGTATGCGAATCAAGGCGACCGCGTCGCTATTTATGTCGCTCGTGATTTGGAATTCAAGGAAGTCTATGACGTTGTTAAATCCAAACGCGAACAGTGACACGCTGAGTCGAGACGCGTCAGTAATTGAGCTGATGCGCCCGATTACAGAGCTAATTGCTGCCAATCCGGGTGTGACAGAAGTAACTATGTATAAGCCCGGAGAGTTCTTTTTGTCCATTCATGGTAAATGGGAACGTCACCACCTGCCAAGCATGAATTACAAACAATGTTTGGCTGTTGCTGAGAGTGTGGGATACCGTTCAGATCAGGTAATTGGCTCACGAACACCATTGCTTTCTGCAACCTTGCCAAATGGTGAACGCATGCAAATTGTGGTGCCACCAGCTGTTGAGCCCGGGACTATTAGTTTTTCAATTCGCATCCCGTCAAGTGATATTCGCCCACTTGAACAGTACGAGGCAGACGGTGCATTTGAGCGTTTTGTCTGGGTTGAGTCTCAAGCGTTGCAAAAAAAGCCAGAAGGACTCGATTTGACAGACAAGCGCCTTTGCGCTCTTTTGTCAGATCGAAAGCTTAAAGAGTTTCTGATTGCAGCAGTGCTTGCCAAAAAGAACATTGCAGTAGTTGGTGACACAGGCTCCGGTAAGACAACGCTGATGAAGTCGATGTGTGAACACATTCCATCGACAGAGCGATTGATCACCATTGAAGATGTGCGCGAATTGTTCTTACCAAAGCACGACAACAAGGTTCACTTAATTTACAGCAAAGGCGGGCTGGGCGTTGCCAACGTCACGCCAGCTGACTTGATTGCATCTACGATGCGAATGAAGCCAGACCGCGTTTTGCTTGCAGAGCTGCGCGGCGGTGAGGCATTTGATTTCTTGAAGCTTTTGACCACCGGACACTCAGGGTCAATCACCAGTTATCACGCTGAAAGTTGTGCGCTTTCCTATGAACGTTATGTGTTCATGGCGAAGGAACACCCGGATGCCGCAATCTTCACCGATGTCTCATTGAAACGCTTGGTGTCTCTGACGATTGATGTCGTGATTCATGTCACCTGCAAGAAGGCATACGACGACAAGGGCGAAGTTAAAGGCGTTGAACGCTTCGTGACTGAAGTTGACTTTGACCCAGCCAGAAAACTTGCGTTGCAAGTTGGTGAAGGAACGCTCCATCATGCGTGATTTCAAACAACACCAGCACGTCTTGGCGACTATCGTCGTAGTCGCACTTGTGATCGTTTGGCCTTACTTCACGGTATGGGGATTCAATCTCTTTGGTTCCATGGAGTTTCCAAAGTCACCGCTCACCATTCTTGAATACTTCATTAATTACGGATTTTCTAATCGACGATTTAACCTCTCGATTGAGTTGTCTTTTGCTGTGGTATTTGTGATTGGTCTTCTGACCTTGATTGCGATTTATAAAGACCGTCGTGCACTACACGGCGACGCCCGTTTTGCAACATTCAACGAAGTTGAAGAAGCCGGACTCTTTGGCAAGCAGGGCATCATTCTTGGTAAATTCAAAGACAAATACTTAGTCTTTGATGGTCAGCAGTTTGTGTTGCTTGCCGCACCTACTCGTTCAGGCAAGGGTATTGGCTGCGTCATTCCAAACTTGCTTAACTGGGTGGGGTCGGTTGTCATGCTTGATATGAAGCTTGAAAACTGGCAGTTGACCAGCAAATTCCGTCAAAAGATTCTGGGTCAAGAGACATACCTCTTTAACCCTTTTGCTTTAGACCGCAAAACCCATCGTTGGAACCCTTTAGACAGCATCAGCAGAGACCCGTTTGTCACGCCCGGCGACGTATTGCAAATTGCTCAGATTTTTTACCCAAGCAAAGAGTCTGACAAGAATCGTTTTTTCAACGACCAAGCGCAAAACCTTTTCCTTGGTTTGACGCTTTACCTCATCGAAACAAATCATCCCCGTTGCTCGTTGGGAGAGGTGTTTCGTCAAGGCTCCGGCTATGACAAGTCGCTGCCAAAGCACATCCACGACATTCTAGAAAAGACCCCAAATTTGAGCCGCCAATGTCGCGACGCCCTGAGCCGTGCTTTGTCAGCTCCAGAAGAAACATTTGGAAATATCAAGTCAAGCTTTGATGCCCCGCTTTTGATGTTTGCAAATCCAATGGTGGATGCCGCAACAAGTGCCAGCGACTTTAGCCTAGCTGATATTCGTCGCAAGAAGATTTCAATCTATTTCGGCATTTCGCCCAACCGATTAGAAACGGCCGCACGACTCATTAATTTATTTTTTACTCAAACCATCAGTTTGAACACAGGTGTTTTGCCCGAAGCAGACAAGAGCTTGAAATACCAATGCCTGGTTCTGCTCGATGAGTTCACAGCATTTGGGCGAGTTGGCATTGTTGCCAAGGCCGTTTCATACATTGCTGGCTACAACCTGCGATTGCTGACCATCATTCAAAGCAAATCACAACTCGAAGGCGAGGGCCTTTATTCAAAAGCTGATGCTCGCAACATGATCACGAACCATGAAGTGCGGATTATTTTCCCACCCGGTGATGACCACGAAGCTAAAGATGCGTCGGAAATGCTTGGCTACTACACAACTAAATCTGAATCTGTTTCATCCAACCATAGCGGCCACTTCTTGACGGTGAACGGCAACTCATCTGGGGGCACCAGCATCAGTGATCAGCGCCGCGCACTGATGATGCCCCAAGAATTGAAGCAAATGCCTTCATCGCGGTCAATTATTGACAAGCAGGGCACCCCACCCGTGCTGTGCGACAAGGTGCGCTATTTCGAAGATGCAGTGTTTATTGATCGCCTCAAGTCAGTGTCTCCATCACTTGCTCAGCTTGGTCGCAAAACCCCAACCAGAGACCAACTTGATGCCGCTCGCATTGCGGGCGAGCTTGCCGCATTTGTGCCCAATGTTTTGCCACAAAACATTCCAGATAACCAACTTGACTCTGAGAAGGAGAACGACGTGTTCGCCAATATGACAGAAGCAGAAATTGAAGCTGCGGCAGTTGCGCTCGCCGCAAAGCTTCCTGACTTTGCCGCCCTTGATACACACGCTGATTTCAAGGCAGTGGTTCAAGAAGAATTTTTCAGTATGTTTTTTTCATCTGGAGGTGCCAGTCATGCGCGCATCTGAACTTAAAACTAATTTTCCGTTGAATACAAATGGCTTGCCATCTGTGCGCTCAGAGCGGCGCGAACAACTTCCCTTGCCCTTGCCAAACTTTGCGGGAGGCGAGTCTGTGAGCGATTCTGGTTTTGATTTGAGCGAGTTCAGCGAGCAGGTGCCAGCCACCCAAGAAGTGGCAGGGTAAATATGGCAACCGAACAACAACGTCGCGATGTTCGTCAAGAGTTGACGGACGAACTGATCAAGCTGATTGAGACTGGTACGGCTCCGTGGCAAAAGCCTTGGGACGCAACTGCAGCAGCTGCAGCTTTGCAACTTCCTCAAAATCCGGTTACTGGTAAGCCATACAAGGGCGGCAACTCTATTCAACTCTTGGTCGCTGCCTCAAAAATGGGGCAGGGCGAAGACCCTCGCTGGTGTACGTACAAACAAGCCCAAGCCGAGGGCTGGCAAGTCAAGAAGGGCGCTAAAGCACAAACGATCCAATACTGGAAATGGGATCGTGAAGAGAAGCGACCCAACCCCATCACTGGAAAATCAGAAACTGTTTCTGTGAAGCTTGAAGTCCCGTCCGCTTTCTACGCATCGGTATTTCACGCATCGCAAATTGATGGCATACCGACGTATGAAGCCCCAACAGTGGCCCGCGAAAAATGGGAAACCGTAGAGCTGGCAGAGAAGATCATCGCGCAAAGCGGGGCTCGCATTGTTCACGACCAACAAGACCGTGCTTTTTACTCATCAAGCGCAGATGACATTCATATGCCACCACGCGCAGCGTTTGCTTCGAGTTTGGATTACTACGAAGTTCTGTTGCACGAAATTGGTCACTGGTCTGGGCACGAAAGTCGCCTAAATCGTGATTTGAGTGGTGGATTCGGTTGCGCTTCGTACGCCCGCGAAGAACTTCGCGCCCAGCTCGCCAGCTTGTTCATCAGTGCTGAGCTCGGTGTTCCATTCAACCCAGAGCGCCACGCTGCGTATCAAGGTAGCTGGATTTCTGCTTTGAAATACGACAAAAACGAGATTTATCAAGCAGCGTCTCAAGCCCACAAGATTGCAGAGTTTGTGATTGGTTTGAGCCAGTCGCCCGCCCAAGAGCAAGCCAAACAAGCAGTTGTGAATGAAACGCCCGTGGTCGAGACCCAAGTTCTTAGCCATGGCGTACCAGCTCAGAAGGATCGCATCATGGCCACCCAAGATTTCGGAAAAATCACATACGAACAAACTGCTGATGCACTCGGCTTCATTTCACCCAATACCGGGCGGGATGAGTGGGCCAAGATAGGCATGGCCATCAAAAGCGAATTTCCCGGTGATGATGGTTTTTCGTTGTTCGATAACTGGAGTCAAAGCGGTGAAAGCTATAAGGCTTCATCAGCAGACTCCACTTGGAAAAGCATCAAGGCCGATGGTGGTGTGACTATTGCCACGCTTCTTAAAGAAGCAATGGACGGTGGCTGGAAGTCAGACCAAAAAACGCAAGAGCGTATGAGTCGACCAGCACCAAGTCCTGAACGTGTCGAGGTCGCGGCCAAAGAAGCCGAGCTCAAGCTTGCAAAGCAAGAGCAAACGGCGGCTCAAGCTCTAGAGCTTTGGGACGCGGGCACGCCGGATGTGATTACCCCGTATCTTGACCGCAAAGGCGTTGGCAGCTACGGCCTTCGCGCCATGCCTAATGGAGTTCTGTTGGTGCCTTTGGTGGACGAAGAGGGCAAGCTGTGGAACATACAACGAATTCTGACCCAACGCCCAGAAAACGCAGACACAGATAAGTTTTATCTCAAAGACGGTCGTAAGTCCGGCTTATTTCATCTTATTGGTGAGATTACTGATGAGCGCCCAATTTTGTTTGCAGAAGGATATGCCACTGGCGCGAGTCTCCATGAAGCAACGGGCAACCCTGTTGTTGTGACTTTTGACTCTGGAAATTTGGTTCGCGTCGCGAAATTGTTCCGTGGTTTTTATCCGCATAAACCAATGATTATCTGCGGGGACGACGATGTACAAAACACCCATAACGCTGGCCGCGCAAAGGCGATTGAGGCGGGCGCAGCGATAAACGCTCCTGTAGTTTTTCCGACTGCAGATGGCTTTACGGGCAAAGACTTCAATGATTTGCACGACCAGTACGGACACGAGACTAGTGACAAGTTGATTAATGCCCTTATTGGGAAGACAAATCCAGTTGTTGAACGCGCTTCAGCTTCTGAACATGGAAGCGTGGCCACACCCGTCGAAGCTATTGCCCCGGTCGACATGCCTTTAACGCCTGAAGTCAAGCAAGCATCACCAAAAATTGAGCCACCTGCAGTGGAGCCCGATTCAACTGACGCCACAGCTACTGCCTCGTCGAACGAAAAGGCAGCGCCTGAGTTGGTCAACTCTGTTGAGAACGAAGAAATTACTCCAGTTGTTGCTCCAACGATCGGTGGCGTTGCCCTGTTTGACACAGTGATGGCACGCCTCAAAGAGCAATTTTTGTTTGCCGAAGGCAAATTTTATTTCCGTGACAAAAAAACCACCTTGGCTTTTATTGATGACGGCAAGACATTCAAAACTGAGCACAGCAGTCCGGAAGTAGTTCAAGCCATCGCTGTGCTCGCACAAGCCAAAGGCTGGAAACAACTGCACCTGAATGGCACACCTGAATTTTTGAGCCGGGCATGGATTGAGGCTTCATTGATCGGCTTAAAAGTAACTGGATACACACCAGAACCAGTTGACCGCGCAAAGCTCCAAGAGCGCATTGCGGTAATGGTTAAAGACGGCATAGCAGTCCCCACTGTGGCGCTTAATCAAGCCACTGAAGCCAACCCCGTCCGCAACAACGAACCAACCCCATTGGTTGCCAAAAATCAAAGCGGTGAATCCGTGATGGTTTCTCAAATACGTGCGGAGTTGCGTGCACAGGGCGTGACTGAAGTAGCGGCCGTAGAGACAACAATTGCATCATTGTCATCGGTCTTGAAAACACCACGAGCCTACGTTGGGGTTTTGCTGGAGCATGGCCCCGCTCCATACAAGTTCAACAAAGATGACAAACGCAACAACTATTACGCCAAACTGAAAACCAACAAGGGCGAAGAAGTGATTTGGGGTGTCGACATCGAGCGAGCCATGCAAGAAAACGCACCGCCTATCGGCGAGACGATCCTATTGGCTTATCAAGGCTCAAAGCATGTCTCTGTCAAAGTGGACGTTAAAGACGACAAAGGCCTTGTCGTTGGACAAGAGGACATTTCAACGAATCGCAACGAGTGGCTTGCCGAGACGATCCAAAAACTACATGAAGACGCTCAAGTTGGTGTTGTTACACCAAAGCTAGAGACACAGCCTGCAGCGACTGGGTCAAGTGTTGACGAAATTTCAAAGAGCAAAGGTCTTGAAATTGTGGCGCGTGCCATGGCGATCAACAAAGTTCCCAAAGATATTGCCGCGTCATCAGTGGCAACAGTGGCAGACGGTCTCCAGTCATCTACCCAGAACATGAACGGTCAGCATTCCGTGAAATTGCAAAAGATTTCACCAACACCGCAGCGCGTAACCCCGATTCGTTGAAAGCCCACATGAAGAATCTGACCCCTCTAATTCTTTTGGTGCTCACTGCTTGCGCCAGTTCGCCACCGCCACCACCACCGCAGGCCTTTGGTCCGGTAGAAAAGATCAACTCCGATGAAGAAGCACTAGCGGAGCTTATTCGAGCTGCCCGTGCAGGCCTGCCGCGTCAAACGCGCTATACGGCTGAGCGTGGCGACGATGTGCGACGTGTTTTGGCCACCTGGACTCGTCAAGCACGGATGCGCTTGGTATGGAACACAAAAACGCAAGTCACAACCATTGGTGGCATTGATGAACCAGACATTCGTGCTGCTGTGCTTGCACTGGCTGTACTACTCAAAGATGAAAACAACACACTCATGGTGGAGTTTCCAGACAAGACGACGGTTGTCGTTTCAGATTTTCCGAACAAGTGAGGCCCACATGAAATTGAATAAACAAAACCTTATCGCCATTAGCGCGATTGCATTTTTTCAAGTTACCAACGCAACAGAAGCTAAAAGCCCAAACTGTCCTGAGGTCCCACCCGGCGCTGTGATTCTGGGCAAATATTGCCCGCAGCCCCTGATTGCGACGGTTGATGAGCCCGCATCAGAAGAGGCTACGGCCAATGCCGGGACGGTTGGGTCGGGCTCTGCCCAATCAACGATTTCTGGCGTTGTCGTCAATCAACCAGTTGTAGCCATTCCTCCGCTCGTAATTCGTCAGGGGGATCGACTCATGCCGACTCTAAAGACATGGCTGGCCTCTCAGTCAATTGATTTGGTCTGGGCAGCGTCAGCCACGACATCTGGTCGTGTCCGTGATGTGGTCTTAGAAGACGATTTCCAAGCGAGTGCGGCAGACGTTAGAACCGCATTGAACGAGGTCTTGGAGCCGTTTGGCTTTGAGGCTGAGATAGCAAAAAACAGCGGTGCCGTCAAGCGCGTCACTGTACGCAATTCGCGCAACGGCCTTTAATTTGTAGCACTTCATGACAAACAAAAAATCTCGCTCACCTCTCGTCTTTACATCAATCGCTGCAGTTGTTCTTCTTGCAGGGTGTGCCAATGTCGCCAAATACCAAGACGAAGTGACTGATCGTGCTAAAAAATATTCTGATGGCCCTATAAACGGCGCAACTACCGTTCGAAGTGTTGAACGATCTATTCCACGCGGTATCGAAGTCGAAGATGTCGATGAGCGGCAAGCGGTCACTATTTCAGTAAAAAACGCGAATTTCTATGACTTGGTTGCCAAACTGGCTAACCGCCTTGGTTATGGAACCTCGGCACTATCGGCTGTGGATTTACAACGCACGGTGACACTTGATTTGCGCGGTCAGACTATCCAGCAAGCAATGCGTCAAATCGCATGGCAAGCTGGATACGCAATCGTCATCAACGAAACAGACCGAACCGTGACTGTTGCACCAGAAGCAACGGTAGTTTTCCGAGTGCCATCGGAAGACTTGAAAAAAATGCTCTCCACTCAGTTTAAATATGGAGGCAGCCCGGTTTCTGGAACCAGCACTAGCAGCACCTCATCTGGCACAGGCATGGCTAATGGCGGAGCATCAATCAATCCAATTGGTGCATCGTTTGCAGTACAAGGGGAATATGTAAATGCTCCAGCTGCCTTCAAAGCATTTGTAGAAAAACAAGCTGGCCCAAACACAACTGTCGAAGTCTTTGCTGAGTCGGGACTGATTTCAGTTCGTGGTAACGGACAAGCACTCAAGCGCATCAATGATTTTTTGACCAAATACTCATACGATGCGCGTCGTCAAATTGAGATCAACGCTCGCTTGGTTGAGGTGTCTTTGACCAACGAATTCAAATACGGCATTCAATGGGACAAAGTGATCAACGCAGCCGGAACTAGAAGCGTTGGAATAAACACTCTCGGAACAGCAGGCACAGCATCGACCAGCTCCTTATCTTTCACAACCGCCTCAATTACTAGCGTCGTGAAAGCACTTGAGAACTTCACGACTGTGGATGTTTCAGCAACACCTAAATTAATCGTTTCTAACAATTCATCAGGCGTGTTTTTCAGTGGTACGCAAAAGCCCTACATGCCACAGGTGACAAGTACCACCACACCAAGCGGGACAGGTACGACTACCTCACAAAGCGGTACGGGTGCCTATGCTCAAGACGGTGTGAACTTGGCAGTCCATGCTTCCATTTTGGATGACTCAAACGCGAGCCTCACCATCGTGCCCTCCAAGGTGACTTTAGGCACTTTACAGAAATTCTTGAACGACCAAGTACAAATGTATGAGCAGTCTGTTCAAAACGGGGGGCAGCGCATCTCCATCCAGTCTGGCCAGACCGTTGTTATTAGCGGTACACGCACTTCAACTAACAACTCATCAAAACAGGCAGTGCCCGGGCTGGTTGAAATTCCCGGCATTGGGGCCTTGTTTGCAGGCAACACCAAAGATGTTGCGGCGCGTGAATCTGTTCTGATCATCAATGCACGCATCCTTCGCCCAGCCCCAATGAACATCGTGTTTTCGGAGTCAATCTGATGTTCGCACGGTTCACTAATAAGAGTTCTACAGAGCCGAACGATGTACGGCTTTGGTTGTTCGTGCGAGAAGGTGAAAAAGACACTTACTGGCCACTGAGCAACGCTACAAAAGCCGTTGCGGGGTCTCTCATCGGGAGCACCCACGTCTCACAACCTCCAGCCGAAGATGAGTTGGCTGACATCATCAGCTTTTCTCCATTCGAAGATTTGGAGATGCGTGCCCAAAAACGCGAATCAACACCAGCCTTAAATAAGCGCCTGATGGCAGAGGCTGGCGTGCGATTGATCGCTTGGCGACAAATGCTTGGCCAGACATCATCAAAGCGTGAGCCCACCATGGACTTTCGTGGCGAACTCAATAAGCTCTCAAAGAGCCTCGCCAAAGCCATCAAGAGCGGTGACAAGGCGCAGAAGGGCGAAGAGTCCAAAACAAGTGCTCAAGATCGAGCACGAAGCCTCTCCAATAGCGAATGGTTGTATGCAACACCCGCCGACCGTATGGCTACGACTTCAAACAAGTCTCGCATCTGGCCCGGCCGTGCCATTCTGCGAAATTTACTTGCACAAGCGTGGTCTGAGCAACCCCAACCGCAAAGTCCATACGTTACGGGAGTGGTGTTTCAAGGCGTAGATCACACGCTAGTTGTGTTCTTCAAGGCAACAGAAGCCGGAGAACTTGAGTCTATGGTTTCGGTCAACTTAACCAATTCCTCGACCGGGACTGATGAAGAGCGTGCTTCAACGAATCAACTGCGCCTAGAACAAGCGCTTCAAAACTATCTCCAGCACGTTCGGTTAGCCGCCCTTGACTCAGCCAGCGAATTCCCTGCTGACCGAATTTGTTTGTTTAATAGCTCCGAGTTTGTCAAGCAGCTTGGCGTTCGTCAGAACAACACTGTGGCGCGCCCATATCCCACAGAGGTTGAGGTGTTTGGTGTTGGCGTTACTAAATGGTGGAAGTTTTCGACACAACTTACAGCGCTCGGTCTCATTGGAGTCGTTCTCACAAGCGTTTATGCAGGAGCATCAATTCAATGGTCTAAACACCACTCATCGAGTGAAGCGGCACAGCTAAGCATTGCAAACGACGAATTGAGAACCGCCACTATTGCTCGCTGGGGAGCAATCACACAAGAAGGTTCAGTTCCCATCGCCCAAGCGCTCAAGCTCGCGCAAAAGTTGCATCGTGATGGCCTCCGCTTAGAAATTGATGCAGACCGCGAATTGTTGCGGATCAAGGTCATCGCCAAAGTTGTTGACGCTTCAAACACGCCAACGGCGTTGACAGATTTGATGAGCATAGCTCCCCCTGAAAGCTGCACCCGTCGCAACCCTGAAACCAACACACAGCTCTCTGAGCTTTACATCACCTATGAATGCACGTCTGTTGACCACGGTATTTCTTTTCTGCTCGCTGGTAGTCGCTAAGACAGTTATGCAGCCTAAGCTGCGTGAACTGGCCTTGGCAAACGGCGAAAGCCAAAGGCTGTTCATGTCTATGGCCACAGCGAATAAAGGCTTGTCTTTTGTCGGTAAGTTTGCTGAGAAACCAGCAACTAATTTGAGCATTGACAAAGTCGCTATTCAGGCTATGTCACGCCTCCACCATACAAATCATGACTTCGGTGTCGTGATGACGGACGTTTCCGCAGGCAATATTGTCGGTGGTCAAAACGTAATCTCCATGCAGTCACTGCAAGGACAAAACCCAGCGACTGGACTTATGTCACAAGAAATCAGCATAAAAGGCTCTTATGAGTCTTTGGAAGAGTTTCAAGACTTCATCCAATCGCAAATCATCGACCACGGCGGGTCCATCAGCTCAATAAAGATGCGCGGATATAGCTTTGACATGAAAGTTCAACTGTTTGGCTATGCAGAAGACCAGAAAGCAGGTGTGTGATGGCTTCAGGTCCTGTATTTTTTAACCTTCGCAGCGCTTCCACCAAAAGCGAAGCCAAACCATCGACTCCAACGGTCACTCCACGGCCAATAAATATTGGGAAACCAATTATCGTTGCCGCAGCACCGCAAGTTGATGTGACCGAGAAGATGGCCAATGTCACACAGCCATTTGTCTCCAATAACTCCATTGTGGAGTCAGCCGTTGTCGCTCAGGCACTAAACCCCGAGAGCACCCTTCAAAACTCTATGGAGCAGGCGCTTCGCAACGAAGGTGTTAGCGAATCCCACATTGGTATTTTGCGCCGCCGACAAGCTCTTACAAATGAGCCGATCACGGAAATCATGCGCTCATCTGAGTACGGGTTTTTGCCACCTGAAGGCGTAGCCCGCGTGCTGGCCAAGGTCAGCCAGATGGATTACTTCCCACCAAGCCAAATTGATGCGGTGCCAGCTGTGGAAATTTCAAAAGCGCTCAAAGATCACAGCATTGCTTTGCCATCGAAATTTGAGGGCGTATTACCTGTGGACTTAATCACAGCGGAGAACGGTTCTCAAACGCTTGTATTGGCCCTGAGTGAGCCATCCAAGACCTTGGCAGGTTCACGCTTATTCAATGGCTTGCCTCACGTCTACAAGGTGGCTTCAGAGCGGACCTTGTCGACCATGTTCCGCCGCTATTACTCAAACTCAGATGCAGACACGATGAAATTGTTTGAGCAATTGTCTAACGTCAAGGTTGAAGAAGAAGAAGCTCAATCTCTACTTCGTAGATTTGTGCTTTCTTTGATGCGTCACGCATGTTATGCGGGGGCCTCAGATATTTCTTTTTCGCCTTCGGCAACCAAGTCCGGCGGTGATGTGCGCTTGAAAATTGATGGCGTAGGCCAACTCTTCACATTCTTGCCATCTGGAATTTGGAGCCGTGTCATTACGCACCTTGTCACTACTTGTGGTGCCCAAGATAAATTACCACTCGGCCCTGTGGATCGTCGTTTTGTATTTCAAGAGTCAGACTTTGAAGAATTTGGTGAGATTTCTCAACGTTATGGCTTTCGCGTCATCCTCATGCAGCGTAACGAGACAGACAACACTCTTGTCACCATCGTTATGCGTATTTTGGACCAGCAGGCCGACACCGCTGAATTGGGCACTCTGGGTTTTGACCCAGAAACCTTGAAGTACATCCGAGATAGCAAGGACCGTGCGACAGGGCTTTTTCTGGTAACTGGACCCACAGGTAGCGGGAAAACAACCACCCTTTATGCGACTTTGAACGAGATTGATCCAATTTCCCGTTGGGTCCAATCCATCGAAAACCCGATTGAGTATTCCCGTGGACTATGGATGCAGTTCCAGACACGTCAAAACGCAGCCAAGAACGATCCAAATGGCGGTAGCGACGAAGCAAAAGGCGCTCATGACTTGCTCAAGGGCTTACTTCGCGCTGCGCCGGATGTGATTCTTTTTGGCGAGATTCGCAAGGGCGATATTGCTGAGCAACTGGTTGATGCAGGCAATACAGGGCACTTGGTGTTCTCGACGCTCCACAACAACGATGCGGCCCTGGCCATCAGTCGTTTACGCAGTTTCAACCTTGATATGTCGGCTATTGCGTCTTTGCTTTTGGGAATTTTGGCTCAACGGTTGGTGCGCACACTGTGTACGTGCGCGGTCGAGGACCATCGCGTAGACACCTTGACCGTTCTGGGCAATTTGCCATTTTTGGACGAACAACGCACAGGCAAGCCTATCAAGGCTAAACGCGCCACGGGTTGTCCGAATTGCCACGGCACGGGCTTTCGCGGGCGCCGCATGGTCTATGAACTGTTACGCGTCACGCCACGGGTGCGCGAGCTTATCGAAAACGGGGCATCACCTAGCCAAATTGCGCGAGAGGGCATCAATGAAGACCGCACGCTTGTGGGTAATGCATTGCGCTTGGTCGCAGATGGAATCACCAGCATCGATGAAGTGAAAAAACTCGGCCCACTCAAAGAGGCATCTTAATCATGAATTTGACATTTGCATTCTCAGCACGCCAGCCAGTAGGCACAAAAACAGTCTCGGGCTTAATTACCGCTGAATCAGACGTTTTTGCCATGGCCAAGGTTAAGAAAATGGGGTTCATCAATCCCGTTGTCTCACTAGACATCATGCATACGCTGGCTAATGGTTTTGGCTTCTTCAAGCCCGATGACTTTGATCTGCGAGAGAAGGCCCGTTTTTACGAGACCATTTCAAAACGGATCAAGCTAGGTGGCACTTTTAAAAACGCCCTAGACAGCGCAAAAGAGTACATCGAGGACAGACGCTTACTATCGGCCGTTGCGATTGCCTCTGCAGCCCAAGAGAGTGGTCTCCGACCATGGAAGGCCATGGAAATGGGTGGCTTTGCTCACCGGGATGTCATGGTGGTGAAAGCGCTCGACATGGTAGGCGGGCTTGATAAGTCGTTTTGGGACTTGGCTCAAGAGGCCAAGCTTCGTCACCAGACTCAAAACGCAGTACTCGGGGCCATGCGAATGCCGCAGACCATGACCATCATGTTTTATTTTGCATTACCGCTCTTTTTCGGAGTTCTCGGCCCACAAATGCTGAACTTCTTCAAAAAGCTTGGTTCGACCGTCAACATTCCACCAGACATTCAAGCGCTTTATAGCTTTGTTGGCGAAGTCAACGACAACCCGATCATGTGGTTCTTGGCTTGGATTGCCATGGGATTTGGCGCTTGGTTGTTGTTGAAGTCGAACCTCTGGCAAGAAATCAAATCGCACATCAAGTCGTTTCACGACTTAGATTTAAAAAGCGAACACGCGCAAATTTGGAGTGTCTATGCACTCATGTATTCGGCCAACATTGCACCTCAAGAAATTTGCGCCATTCTTCGCCCAGCTTGCAAACTGACCGTCACTGGTGAATCTCTTTATGTTATGAGTCGGCGACTTGCTGCCGGGGCTGACGAGATCAGCGCCTTGGAAGCTGCGCAATTTCCGCGTTTCGTCAATGCAGGGTATCGAAGCGCAAAGGACTCCGGCGACTTGCCAGATGGCTTGAAGTCGTTTTGTCAAATGCTTCAAGAAGACGTGCAGGTTCTAACAGAAAAGGTTCAAGCCGTTCTCCAAAAAATATCACTCGCCATTGCTGTCGTGTTGATCTTGGCAGTGTTCTACATCACCTATTACCCAATCGCGGGACCAATGCTTCAGTCTCTTTAAAACCAAACCAACCCCAAAACTAACCGCTTTCTCAGAAGAAAACCATGGAAAACAACCATTCACAACCAACCACCACCAAATTAAACGAGGCATGCGCTCAAGACCTCTTGATAGAGCAACGCTTGCAAGACACTATTGCCATCCGCAAGCAACGCGGCTTCAGTCTCATTGAACTGATTGTTGTGCTGGCTGTCATCGTGGTCCTGTCAACATTTATAGCGTCGAAATTCTCCGGCGACTCATCGAAGGCCGTTAAATTATTCTCGGACATGAAGACGTTGAGCGATTCATCACAACGTGCGGTGGTCGACTTGGGCGGTGTTCCGAACCGACTCTCTGTTTTGTGGAACCGCACGGACGCAACCGCTGGAAATATGTTCAACGGGATTGCCGCTACCAACAACTGGAGCGGACCGTACATCGACCGCCAGCCGACGGACGCAAACAACGCCATCACAGAATCAAGCATCGGTGACGCGACAACCATCACGATTGCCCGTGAAGCTGCGAATGCAGCAACAAACGGCGGCAACTACACATGGGTTTACTACTTGCGTGCCTCCAATGTGCCAAATGCTGTGATCATCGAAGCAATCAAGAAGTGCGCGAATACAGACGTGGTTGCAAACGCCACCTTCGTCAATGGTCAATGCCGCGCAACGCTCGGTTCAGGCGCAACGGAATTTGGTTCGTTTGACGTCAAAGTTTCTGACTCACGTTAATCAGCAGCTGGACCAGCACCGTGCAAAGCAATAAGAGACCAGCACCTCCTATCTTCATCGATTGGGAGCGTTTGCCCAAAGATCACCCCGCCCACCGTCAGCGTGGCGCAGCATTTCTTTTGGTTGTGACGATGCTTCTTGGCGCAATGCTGGTGCTGGCGGGCTCTTTTCGTGCCCGCGTAGTTCATCAAGCACAGGTAACTTTTGATCAAGACCAACGTCAATATCTTGACACAGTCATCAAAAATTCTCACAACTGGTATCAGCGCGTGGCCTTGTCTATTGAGGTCACAGGTGACACACCAACAGAAGCCGATCTGCTTCAGCAAATTGCCCCAGAGCGTAAATTTGGAATTCGCGCAGCTATCAGTTCTCGACTTGGTTTGCCATGCTCAACAACGGCAAGCTTTGGGAGTTGCGTGCCATATCGCGTGATTGCTGTTTGGTTGCCACCGATCAGCTCCGCCGATACCACCACATTTAATCAAGCGAACGGGGCTTTCACTCCGGATCCGAATGTTGCCTCGGCTGGTACAACAAGAATTTTCGACACCAAGCTTTATCAACAAGGCCTGATGGTCCAGATTAGCGAGCTTCTTAAGACAACAGCCTCCCGGCTACAGAACTTTGCTCGCGCACAACAAAGCGTTATTGGCTCTCCATCGTTTGAGAACTACTTTAGGTCTAGCGACTGTGGTCGCGCTATATCCGGCCACCTTCCATGTGTTGATACATATCAACCCATCACAAGTACAACGATCCCATCAATGCTCGGCATGCCCAATAGCGATTTTCAAACACCTTGGGGGGATGTTGTTCAGATTAGCAACCTATTGGATAGCTATAACGCGTCAATGCCATACAGCTTGTCAATTAAGGCCTCGTCACCATGGGGCCAAACGATCTCATACCAAGTTCAACAAACCGATTAATCACGAAAAGAATCAACATGAATAATCATGAAGACACCCGCAATTTTTTGGAAATTCTCACAGAGCTGCTTAGCGATGAAGCGATCAGCGATGTTCACCTACAAATCGACCACCCAATTTGGGTTCGTAGTGGCGGGGAAATGCAAATCGTGCAGAACTCCTACGTGTCAGCCGTTGACTTAAACAACTGGCTTCAGTCTCGATACAAGGATGCTTCGCCAATTACTCGCGTGCTTGAGCTTGGCGGTCAAGACGACTTTGCTCTGAATCTAGGAAATTTCCGTATTCGCGCTCATGCGTGGATGTCTCAAGGCCAGCTTAACGTTGCGGTGAGACGCCTTTCCAACGATATTCCACCGCTTGCAAGCCTCGGCCTGCCTGGATCGGTCCAGCGCCTCATAGAAGCTCCGCAAGGCCTTGTTTTGGTGACTGGCCCTACAGGTAGCGGTAAATCTACAACCTTGGCCAGCATGATCGATTGGCTGAATGCAAACACGCAAAGTCACATCATCACGCTTGAAGACCCTATTGAGTACGTCCACAAAGATCGCACATCGCGTATGCGGCAACGGCAAGTTGGTGACGCGGGCGACTGCGCGGATTTTGCGGCGGGCGTGATTGGCGCAATGCGGGAAGACCCCGACGTTATTTTGATTGGTGAAATGCGAGATGTGGAAACAGTCGAAGCCGCACTAAATGCCGCACAAACTGGACACTTAGTGTTAGCAACACTCCACACAAATTCAGCAACAGAAACGATCAATCGAATTTTGGCGTTCTTCACTGAAAGTGACCGTGAGCTGGCCCGATCTGTCCTTGCCTCTGTTTTGCGTGGCGTCGTTTCGCAACGCTTAGTGAGAACAAAAGACGGCAAGCGTGTATTGGCACTGGAAATTCTGGTGGCCACCCAAGCCATCCGCGTACACATTACCAACGGGCGAAACAATTTACTGATTCAGGAGATGAGCAGTGGTGCGATAGATGGCCAGCTGACCCTCAATCAAAGTTTGATAAAGCTACTGAACGAAAAAACTGTGGATCAAGATATTGCGCTGATGGCGTCAAATGACAGACCAGCCTTAGAGCGCCTTTTGGGAATTGCGGCATGACGACCAAGACAAAAGCGCAATTCAAAGAGACGGCCCGCATGAAAAAACAGCAAGGATTTACCTTGCTGGAAATGATGTTCGCCATGGGCTTGGCCAGCATTTTGATTGTCTTGATTTCGAACGCGACTGGTCCCGGCATTACGTTCTTCTCTCGCTTAGAGACAGATGGCCGCCTTAAAGACCTGCGGATGGCGCTCACAGCCGCATACAACGACAACGCAACCACAGTTGATGCCGTGTCATCGGCTGTGTTTACAACACTCGCAGGAACACTTGCTCAACTGACGCCAACAGTCAATAACTTGTGTGTTGGCGGTCCAACCACGTTTACCGCCATCGGCCGCTACCTGGCGACAAGTGCATCAGACATTTGGCATGACGGATTTGGGCGCAGCTTCTGCGTCTACATCACTCCAATGCAGAGCATCACCGTCAATTCAATCACGTTCAACTATCACTCTGTGGCCGTCGTCTCAGCGGGCGTTGATGGAGCGATTGATACAACCACTTCACTTTCGCCCGTTGGTGTGTTGACACTTGGGGGAGATGACAAGGGGATTCTGATTGATGGCCGAGCGTTGATGCAAGACAAAGTTTCGCAGTCACTTGCGGTCGTGAATCGTTCGGCTGATGCTTACCAAACTTACTTCAACACTCGCTATCTGGCAAACACTACACGTGATATTTCGATTGATTATTTCGCCAAATCTGATCGTGGAGGCAATGCATCAAGCAGCTGGGACGTAAACGGATCGATGCCCAACAGCGGGGGGGCAGCTGTGGGAATGACAGCAATTGGTGCTCACACCGTGCTTGGTTTGACCCCTTCTGATGTCACTGATGCATTCGGCCAAATCTTATTAATTGACAACAGTTCCGACGCTGTTCGCAACCCGCAAAACTCAACTGCGGCACTCCAAACACCTGGCTACACAGCTCGGATTTCCACCGCCTTGCCGGGCGGTCAAACACTTTCTCGCACCGTTGTTGGCGCGTACTAATTACCACCAAAGGAATTCTGATGAAAAACCGCAAACCTAAATTAAGCACTATCGCCGCCACTACTGCCGTGCTCGTCGCAGTTTTTACGCCACTGTCAGCGAGTGCTCAACTGGCCACAAAACCAGCAGAAACCTTGAGCGCAGGAGCAGGGCGAGGTTTTATGAATCCCTCACGCGAGACGGCCCAAGCCCAAACTGAAGAAAAAGCACCTGTCGCAGTGGCTGCACAAGCATCAGAGAAGCCTTTCAATTTGCCAGTTGTTGCACAGCCGCCAAAACTCCCCACAGTCGCAGCAATGCCAAGCTCTAAAACTCCCATCGACACGGATTCGGCAATCAATCCACTGACTGGAAAGTCATTCTCCGAAGAACGTCTGACACGTCTGCTCAACGCCAATAAGTTGGTAACAGACATTGCTCGCCAACAAGTTGCGCAAGCGCAACTCCAAACAGAGCTTGAATTGACTGGTGATCGTCGCCAAGCAGAAGCTGCCAAGATTCGCAGTGAAGTTATCAACGTGATCCCTAAATTACAAGTGCCCGTAAAAGACTCCCTCAAGGCGGGCGAAGAGTTCATTGCCAGACCAGGTAAGCGCATGGCAGGCGGAGACATGCCTCGCGTTCTACCCAAGGGTGCGATGCCGTTTTCCTTGGCAGCTCTTGGAGCACCACAAGGCACCAGCGGCAGTATTCGTATTGGAAATGAATCAATTCCAGCCCAAAGCAACTATTCAGGAACTGAAGCACGCGTGACATACGTAGACGCTCAAGTGGCAGGTGCTCGCACGAATACTGGTGCGTCGGGCTTCCCTGCAATTCCTACTCTGTCTCAAAACCCTGCAGGCATGAGCACAAATTCAGGCTCATTCCCGTCTAACTTCATTCCAGGCCCAATGCAACGCTAATACAGCGACAACTAAAGTAGACGAAGCCTCAATGACAAGTAATGTCTTTATTCAACTCGCCAAACGCGCAGCGCAATCCTCAGGGCTTGCACTTCTGCTTGGCCATAACATCGCGCATGGTGCAGAGCCTACGGCAGCTATCGGGAAAAAAAACAGAACCGCGGCATCTGTGATTGAAACTGTCCCTCTAAATTCGACAAACGCAACCTTTACGCTGTTCAGCGGTGCAGTTGGATACAGCGGGAGCGGCTTACAAATTCAGCCGGACAACAACGCATACGGTGCCACGTCAATTGCAAGCGTGCCCATCATGCCCTACAGCAGCGGCAGCAAAACAAAAGATGAAATAGTTACGCAGGCGACGAATTTTCTTTTGCCTTTTGCAACAGATGTTGGAAATGCTTTGAAAGCATGGATGACAGCCAATAATTACAAGGCAGCATCGTTTGTCTATGAGCAAGAACTCATTCCTAGCGGGGTGAGTCGCACAATGAAGTTGGTTTGGCAATTGTTTATCACTGAAGGTGGACGAACTATGTACGGTGCGCCTAGGGTAATTGATGGAGATCCAACATACGTCTACATCACCTACACGCCAAAAGCACTTGCGGCAGGGTTGCCAAGTACATGGGCTTATGCAGACGCCGGCATTCTCAAATGGCAACTACGCAAGCGAGACGGCACGCCCCAAACAAATTGGGTAAATATAGACACGAACGGCGCGTACGACGAACCTGCTGCGAACGGCTCAGACCCAAATTCTGGTGTGAATTGCTTAGCTAACAAGCGTAGCAGCCCGAGCTGTCCTACTGCATACACGGACGCTCACACGCTAATTTCCTCAACCAGTAGCAATGGGGCAATCATTGACTACACACGAAAGCTTCAACCGCAATACACGACATTGTCTGATGGCTCACAGCAACCAAACATGGCCATCTCATTTGACACTCGTTCACTGCATCACAACAACAGCTGTACAAACGGAACAATTCGCACAGCGGGACGCTATGGATTAACCCTGACTAATACGTTTGATCGCTTTGTTCTTGATGACACGCAGACAACCCCCACCCTAGTAAAGAGAAATACATCTAATTCGTTTTCACCGACACAGGGGTTTGATTACACCCAAACTACGTCACTTCCAATCAGTCAAGTTCAGTCACTTGTAATCAACCCATTTGATCCAACAGGCCCATTGGTATCCACGTCCGCGGTGCCTGGTGTTCAATACACCGCACCGATTTATGAGGACGGCGACACCGGCCAAACTCAAGAATCAATTAACTACAACGGGGAATATCGAGTTTGTTCTGCGTCTGACCCATGGATAGGAAACCTATACAGATTTTCAGGCACCATTGCAGGAATGTTTCCCATTAAAACGGTTCAACAGTGTGGCGGGCATTTCTGGTGGGGAACAGACTACTCGTTTGGCATCGATCGTGCAACTGGACAAGGATGGACGGTTTGGTGGTACTACGGAACCCAACGATTAATGACAGCAATTCCAGTTGTTAAAGAAACCCTTCCTTGTCCGCAATAAAGGCAATTTATGAATCAAGAAATCAAACGATTCATCGCTTCTGTCATGTCGGCCGTGATGATGATGACAAGCCTCATCATTCCAACAGGGCAGGCTTTTGCAAGAGCTGATCCTGCGGTTTACACCTCCAGTCCAACACGAGGGCAATTCAAGCCCGATAGCACCTGCATCGCTCAAGGTGGCGTAGCCGGGTGCGGATACTACGAACGATTCGCTGACTTGGAAGGCACAGGTGTTACCCGCGTAACAGTGCCACGCGACAACTGGCGATTGATTGCACAGATGACGGGGACAGGCCGCACAGATAGCGGTAATTTCATGATTCAAGGCGAAGGCTGGATCACTTATGGTGTTGAGGGGGTAGGGCGCTTGGGCCTTGACCCTAATCAAGTGGCCATGATTTTGAACCGTGATGAAAACGGCAACCCTCCGTGGATCGTTGCTCGTTACTTTCCAGAGCAAGCAAAGCTCAAAATTGACGTATTCAAAATTACTCGCGATGCGGCCGGACGGCAGCAAGTGTGGGTGTCTAACTTCACCCCACACCACGGTGAGCACTGGAAGGCTGCTCGCCGCTATGTGACTGAATCAGAGCGCACGAACGTGGTCAAAGCGGGTTACAACCCATTTGAAAAATTCAGAGGATACGACGACGATCCCATGTTTCATAACATCGGGTGGGGCGCTGCACAAGTGGCCATCAGCCATGCCATGCAGTATCACGACTCTGTTTTTTCTCTTTACATTGAAACGGCCAATAGGTTCACCCAAACACAATCGACAAGTGGTAACTTTTTAAGAAAAACAGTAACCACCACCACAACAGGCTATGCAACGCCACAGTTCTACTTGGCCATGCCATTGAATATGAGCCCAGCACGCAACAACATCAGCCCAAGCAATTTTGGAGTGATTTGTGTGACGGGTGCCACGGCTTGTGATGATGAGGCTCACGTAGTGGCAGGAATGATCGCCTTAGAGCCATTAAAGGGGGGCAATATTCCGGAGATAGAGCAACAGCTGTACTACAACGTCTCCAGCTCAAGCAGTTGGACGACTGTGGCGTTTGCGTTGATGACTGCTGCGCTCACCTATGGCGCTGTGGGGATGTATGCTGCAGCTGCGGGGACAGGCGCGACTACAGCAGGCACTGTTGCAGCAGAAGCTGCGACTACAGGAGCTGCAGCGGGAGAGGCTGCCTTCCAAGCTGGCGTTCTATATGCAGGTTCGACACAACTCACACAAGGAGGTTCCCTTGTTTCGCCGCAAAAGGGGTGGATGGGTAAAGTCGGTTGGTCTCCATCAGGAATTGGTAATGGCTCGTCGGGTGGTGCAAATTGCACCAACGAACATTGCGCGGGTCTGTATTCTGCGATTCAGCAACGACACATCAATTCCGATGTTCTTAACGCTTCGGGCAATGGGAATTTACAAGCAACGAATCAAATCATTCAAGGTAATTGCGACCCCACATGGACGCTGGCCGCATGTCGTGCCGCGGGCTTAAACCCGGGCACAGCTTTTTATCGACCCGATAGTTATATTGAAGCTAAAACAGTCTACTCAATGAAGATGCGTGAGCAGTCTTGCAAGACTCAAGGTCTAACTGGAAAAGAGCTGCGACAGTGCATTTCACCGCCAATTCGCCGCCCATAAACAGGTTCAGCTTGCTGCGAGGAAATCTTTAAAAGATTCCTTGTAACTCCAGCCGTTGCACTCCACTCCTCCAGTTGTATTTATGCTTTTAACTATTGCGGCCACACCACCAACAAATGGTAATGATGCACCTAGCATAAAAGCTCCAACGACTTCCCCAGAGTTCGTTAATTTACCGCGGTCGAGCATATTGTTGTAATGTCCGGTCCATTTACAAGTATCCGTTTCTTGCCGAGCCGCAATTTCAGCAAAATGAAGACCTTTAGGCTTCAACATATCTAGTTTCACTATCATGCCAGGCTCTATACCAAATGTTTTAGGAATTACTTCGCCACGCATGTGCGAGACCCCGTCAATAAGAATACCAACTTGAACCAAATGAGAATTTGCAACATCAGAACATGCAGCACGTAACATTTCGGGATCACCCTTGCCACTTCTACACGTTTTTTGCAAGTCATCGTCATCAAAAACCTTATTGACTTGCCCATAAACAACACCTGCCTTCTTCTGCATTGCAGTAAAAGCATCAACCTTAGCCTGCGTTGCACAGCCAGTCACCAGAGCCGTGCTAACGATGATCAGGACCAAAAACGATTTCTTGAAAGTGTCTATGTACATTGAAAGTCTCCACTTATAAGACGTGCCACAACATTATGAGTTAATGTGGTACAGGTAGCACAACCCGAAGCCCCAGTTGCGGTTGTTGTCCGTCAGCCGCACCAACCAATCGGTGATCTTCTCGTTCTCGGCATTACGCTTTGCTTCATATCGATAGCAAGACTCGCTGACGGAGAACACGTCACAGGCCAGTCGGACGCTCAGACCACGCAAGGCAACAACTTCTTTGGCCATCTCGCGGCGGCGAGACGGCCGCACTACTTTTTTGCGAGGTACTCGGTGGCAATCTCGGCTTTGAGCTTTTCCTCGATGTACATCTTCTTGAGGCGGCGGTTCTCTTCTTCCAGCTCCTTCGTGCGGGCCATCATGGAGGTGTCCATGCCTTCAAATTTAGCGCGCCACTTGTAAAAGGTCGCTGTGCTGATACCGACTTCGCGGCAAAGGTGTGGGACAGGTAAGCCAGCCTCAACGCGCTTGAGCGCGTCCATGATCTGGCTGTCGGAAAACTTGGACTTCTTCATATAGAAATTCTCTTCGAGAAATTTCTACTTCTCCCCTCGTTGGTTTTACGGGGGGATTACCCTTCAGTGCGAGACAACTTGCGCCACGCCTCCATTGCTACTACGTCGATTTACCTTCATGGGAATGATGTCAAACGAACCAAACAAATGGGAAGTGCGTTCTTGACCAGGGAATGATCATCCCATTAGTCGGACGTTCATGCGCTGGATGGGGTATCATGAAGTAATTATAGGTATCACCCAAAGGTGCTCGCATGACAGCAACAGCCTTACGTCCCACAACCATCAAGATGGATACAGACACCAAGGAGCGTGTGAAGCGCCTTGCTGATGCCCGTCATCGAAGCTCGCACTGGATGATTCTGGAAGCGATTCGCCAGTACGTCGATCGTGAAGAAAAGCGGGAATTGATGCGCCAAGATGGGCTTCGTGCTTGGAGCGACTATCAAGCAAATGGCTTGCATGTGACGCATGACGAGGCAGATGTCTGGATGGCAAAACTGGAGGCGGGCCAAGATGCTGCGCCACCGACATGCCACATCTGATCTGGTCACCAGCGGCGCTGCTGGATTTACAGCGGCTGTACCGATTTCTCTCGGGAAAAAATGTAGATGTTGCCAAGCGTGCGGTGCGAAGTATTCGCGAAGGAATGAATGTTATTACCAAGCAGCCAGGTATTGGTCGCCCCGTAGAAGACATGGAGCCGGAGTTCCGCGAGTGGCTGATTGACTTTGGTGATAGCGGCTATGTCGTTCTGTACCGCTACGATGGTGAAAATGCCGTGATCTTGGCAGTGCGGCACCAACGTGAACTTGGGTACTGAGCTAATTTTATTTTCTTGGGGGTTGGGCAAATTTAGCCAATTCCATGACCAAATCTCGCAGCCTGAGCGTCCAAGGCACTCCCGGTTCCGGCTGGAGTTCCGGCTAGAGCGCATATCCCAATCGTCTAGACTTCGTGCTTTTTGCACACCGCCAAACCCCACGTTCCGGCTAGAGCGCATATCCCAATCGTCTAGACTCACACGGCACAAAATAAATAAACGTTTAAAGTTCCGGCTAGAGCGCATATCCCAATCGTCTAGACTATCAAGTCTTTCGCGAAGTCGTGGCTGTCAGTTCCGGCTAGAGCGCATATCCCAATCGTCTAGACTGATTTGCTTTAGCGCGTAGTCGCGGCGGATGTTCCGGCTAGAGCGCATATCCCAATCGTCTAGACTCTCTGTGTTTGGCGGCGGCACAAAACTAAGGTTCCGGCTAGAGCGCATATCCCAATCGTCTAGACTCCGCCGCCGCCAGCATCTTTGCGAAAGTGCGTTCCGGCTAGAGCGCATATCCCAATCGTCTAGACTGCTAAACAGAAATTCAACACACGTTGAACGGTTCCGGCTAGAGCGCATATCCCAATCGTCTAGACTACCAATGGCGGTCTCAATTACGGGGCTTAAGTTCCGGCTAGAGCGCATATCCCAATCGTCTAGACTATCCCACTGTTCATCAATTACATAACCGAGGTTCCGGCTAGAGCGCATATCCCAATCGTCTAGACTACCCGCGATGACGGTCACTGCAAGGCCGATGTTCCGGCTAGAGCGCATATCCCAATCGTCTAGACTTTAGACAGTGGCGCAACAGACAGTGGCGTTGGTTCCGGCTAGAGCGCATATCCCAATCGTCTAGACTTGCCCGGCGCGTAACCTCTTGTTTTACAAGGGGTTATTTGCTTTCTGACGTTCAATAAATCGGTTGATTCAAAACAAATCAAATTGATCTGGCGTCTTTTTCGCAGGCATGGTTTTGCGACCTTGAAAGCTAATGATGCGTTCGTATTGCTTATCGGTCATTTGCAGAATGTTTACTTGTCAACCTAGTGGGAGCGCTTGTTCTACGCGCTGGCAATAGGTTTGCACTTGTGTGTGGCTGGTGCAAAAGCGCATGTACACACTCAGTTGGCTGCGCAGAAAACCCATGTCTAATAAATTGAGCCGAAACTCATTGGCTGCTTTGCGTTCGGGCTTGGTTACCACGGGTAAATCAAACATCACCAGCATCCACATCAGTCGATATCCGCTCAGCATGTTGCAAATCAATCGCGCATGTCCTGCACATGTGCTGCGGGCACACATGGGTGTGGCAGGTCCAGTGCCGTGCGCTCGTTGGTCAGCACTTGCGCCAAAGATGTAGCAAGTTTTTGTATAGCTACCAGTACAGGTGTGTTGCCAGCTGGTGTGGCAAGGTCAAGGTACAGGCTCTTGACCAAGGCACATTTGGTATCGGGGTTAACGTGGCATGGCTGATTGTGTTGCAGTTGCCAAACGGTCCAATCGACCACAGGCCTGAAAGGCTCCATCAAGTCATCTACCAATCGCATGGCGTTGTTGTCATGGCTATGGTGCAGCCCAATGCTTGGGTGCAAACCTGCAGCTACTACTGCACGGGCCGTAGCGGCGCGCAGCACGGTGTAACCATAGTTCAACATGGCATTGAGCCCGTCAGCTTCTTGATCACGCCTAAATAAAGAACCAAACAATAGGCTCCAATATTTCCGTGCGCCTTGGGCTTCAAGATTTTCGGGGTCACCACTGCGTACGTTTTTAGCCAATGTTTTTAGAGGCGCAGCAGCTACGCCTGTGGCTTCTAGTACTGCTGCTTGTTGCAATAGTTTGGCTTTGACAACACTGGCCCACAAACGTTTTTTA